>Ga0256830_1000584_pt1 | contig 28228 bp, 39 predicted proteins | sample 128326metaG_FD_190537 | JGI IMG/M metagenome (GOLD analysis project Ga0256830, IMG submission 190537) | Hydrothermal vent microbial communities from Lau Basin, Pacific Ocean - 128-326 | ecosystem: Environmental > Aquatic > Marine > Hydrothermal vents | place: Pacific Ocean: Lau Basin | collected... | reverse complement strand
GCACTCGGCCCTGGGTTGGCGCCCCCCGGTTGAGCGCTACGCCGGACGGCACATAACCATCCGGGGACTGGCCGGCATTCTCGGGATCGAGCCGATGGCGAGTGATCCCCGTTGGGGAAACTCCTATCGCGACCCGCCCATAGAGATCACGCCTTCCACAGCCCTCAGGTCCACCGCTTTGGCTATCTGGACCCCCCCCACTGCCAACGTGGCCGCGTGAGGAGAGTGTCAAGATGTGTGTATACTCAACAGCCCACCTCTCACCCGGAGATGAGAGGCAGGCCCTCGTTACACGGCCTTGTCCACCAACCGCCCGAAAGCCTGATGGGCACGGGGCACCAGCACCAACTCCCCCACGTCCTTGATCCCTTCGGGCATCACCACCGTTCTCATCTCCGGGAACAGCCGTCGGGCCTCCCGCCACAGCTCCCGCCCTCCATCATCCCGGTCGGGAACCAGGTAGACCCGTCTCCCCCTCAGCGCTTCCGCGTGGCGGCGGGGGATTCGGTTGCCCAGGAGGGCAACCGTCGGATACCCCCATCCCCACAGGATCAAGTAGTCTATCAGCCCCTCCACAACGAAAACGTCGGGAGAGTTTTGGATCCTTTCCAAGCCGTACAGAGGCTTGGGGATGTTGCGGAGGAAGAGGTACTTGGGGCCGAAGGAGGCCACCCGGGGGATCTGCCGACCGGCCAGGTAGACGGCCCGTCCATCCCGATACTCGGGGATGACAATCCGCCCTCGGAACCACTCGCGGCCCCGCTCATCCAGCAGCCCTAACTCCCGGGCGAGACGAGGGTCCCAGCCCCGGAAGCGCAGGTATTTCGCCAGGGCCACGCCGTACCCCACCTTGAACTCCCCGGCCACGTCCGGGGAGATCCCTCGCTCTGCCAGGTAGTCGAGGGCGTGGGGGGATCGGTGCAAAGCGGCACGGTACACCTCCGCAGCCGCCGATAGCAGCCCTCGCCGTGCATCGTTGAGCGCCGTGGAGGTCGGAGGGGGTGCGGAACGGGAGGGAAGGCGGCGAGGCCGGCCTTTCCCCTCCGGCAGAGGGCGGGCGTGTCCCAGAATGCGCAGGGCCTCTCGGAACGAGACCCCTTCCGCCCTCATCACGAAGTCTATAACATCCCCTCCGGTATTGCATCCGAAGCACCACCACCGCCCCTCGTCGGGGAAGACGACCAAGGAGGGGTCGGTGTCGTTGTGGAAGGGGCACAGTGCTCTGTACCGTCGCCCTTGCCGTCGAAGCTCCACGTAACGGGCGACGACTTCCTCAACCGGATTCCTCGCCTTCACGTCCTCGATCTCGTGTCTCTCCATCTTGAAGAACCTCTTTTGCCAAGGCTAAGAAGCGAGACGGGTCCTGCCGCTTTTGGGAGCCCTCCCCCCGATAGGTCGCACAAGAGAGTAGCAGAGAGTCGGAGGACCGGGTAACCGCCGTGTAGAAGAGGCGATACTCCTCCGCCAAAGAGGACGACAGGCTACGATGGTGGGGGAAGACACCCTCCTCCAGGCCGACCACGAAGACCGTCGGCCATTCCAGCCCTTTAGCCGCGTGGACCGTGCCGACGGTCACCCCTTCCCGATCCGGGTCCTGCATAGCCATCTCGATCAGCTTCCCGGCGTCGTCTCCGGCGACGGCGGCGAGCAGATTGATCGTCCGTCTCACCGCCTTCACGTCGTCTCCCCGTTCCCCCCGCCATCGGTAGTACCCGATGCGGCGGGGAATGAAGCGGATCAGGTCGGGAAGCGGGACCTCGGCCGCCCGCTCCCGCAGATCGCGGAATGCCTCCAGAAAGGCGGCCAGGGCAGCCTGCTCCTCCTCCCGTAGTTTACCCCTCTCCAACTCCTCTGCCAAGGCGGAGAGGGAGAACCCCCGCCGGCGCAGACGCTCGAGGGACGCCGGAGAGAGCCGAGGGGGCACGTTGACGATCCTTTCCAGTGTCTCCTCGTCCTCGGTCAGGAGGGCGGAGAGGTACGCCAGAATGTGCCGTGCCTCCCACCGGCGCAGGAGAGATTCCCCCAACGGTCGGACGGGAATCTCCCGCCGGCGCAAGGTCATCTCCACCCGCGCCACCACCCGGTGGGTGCGGGCCAGGACGGCGATGCTCCTGGGGGGGATTCCCCGCCGGAGCAGGGCGGCAACCCGTTCGGCGACCCACCGGGCCTCCTCGCCGTCGTCGTCGTGGCGGTGGATCGAGATCGCCCCGCCGGTCCACCGAGGAATCAGCGTGGGAGGAGACGAGACCTCGGCGGCCACACGCCGGGCCAAGGTGGTGATGACCGACGGATTGCGGAAGTCCTCCGTCAGATGGAGGACCTCCCCCCCGAATATATCGATGAAAACGGCCACGTCGCCGATGGCCCCCCTCCAGCCGTAGATGCTCTGGAGAGGATCCCCGACGGCGAAGACGTCCTCCCCGTTCGCCAGGCGCTCCAGGAGGAGCAACTGAGCCTCGTTTGTGTCCTGGAACTCGTCCACCAGCACGTGTTGGAACAGGTGGGCGAACGGGGTGTCGGTGTCCATCAGGACTTCGAGGGCCAGGAAGATCAAGTCGTCGAAGTCCACCATCCCGAAGCGCCGCAGTTCCTCCCGGTAGAGCTCGTACACCTGGGATGCCGGTTCCTCCTCGGGACACCGCCCGGCCCCTTTGGCCTCCCGGATGGCGTCCCATACGAGGTCGAAGACCCCCGGCTCACCGGCCTGCTTCCAGGCCCGGTGGGCCAGGTAGCGGGCAAACTCCTCATCGGCCACCCCGGGCTCCTCGTCCAGGCCCAGGTCCCGATAGTGGGCTCGGACGATGCCGTAGGCGACCGAGTGGAAAGTCCCTATGGTTACGGCCTTCACGTCCTCCTCGGAGACCCGGTCGGCGATCCGCTCCCGCATCTCCCGGGCTGCCGACCGGGTGAAGGTCAGGGCCAGCGTGGCGTGGCCCTCCCCCCGCCTGACCAGGGCCTCAAGTCGGGCCGTCAGGACGGCGGTCTTGCCGCTGCCGGGAGGGGCCACGAGGGCCACAGGCCCCGGATGGCGGACGGCCTCTTTCTGTTCATCTGTGAGACCCAATTCGTCCAGCCAGTCCCACCCATCGTTGTTCACCGTCCTTACCTCCTTGCGTTACTCAAGAGCGGAGCAGGGGGCAGCACCGGCGGCCCCCTGCTCCGCTTCCCCAAGAGGCACATCGAACGAAACGAACGGGGCGGACGGCATTGGCTCCTTGCCGTCCGCCCCGAAGGGAGGGAGAGGGGGGGGAAAACCGCCGATCAGGAAGCAACCATCGGCATCACCACGTAGACGTAGTTAAGACCGTCGTCGTCGGCAGGCCGTATGACCATCGGCTGTCGAGGGGGGAACAGCTCCACAACCACATCGGGGGAGCCGATGGCAGAGAGCGCCTCGATTTTTGGGGGTCGGGGATAACCTTACGGAAGTCGGGATACTCCGCCGAGTACAGGTTTGCGACCACCGTGGTCTGTCCCGTCACAAAGCGGACGTACTCGGTCTCGGACATTCCTTGAACCCCCGACGTCGAGGTCTGCCGCGTGGCGTAGACGATGGCAAGCGACTCCGCCCCGTCCAGGGCGAGGACGGATTTCAGCAGCTTCATCGCGGACAGGGGAACCAGGATGGCGCGGGCCGAGGGGGAGGGATCACCGTTGGCGGAGCAATAGGCCAGCCTGACGCCGTCCGAGGCCGCCAGGGCCACCGTGTTCCCCTCGAACTGAACGAATACGTTCCCGAGAACCAAGTGCCGGTCCGAGACCGCGAAGATCACTCGGTTCAGCATCGCTCGGAAGGCCTCCGCGTTCACGCCGACGGATTCGGCGTCCTCGGTAACGGGCATCCGTGGATTCGGATACACGTCGGGAAACCCGCGAAGGGTGGCCCGATACCCCGTGGAACGGATGTTCAAGAGATCTTCTGCCTCCGCCTCAAGGGTGATCACGTCTCCGGGGGCAGACTTTACGATCTCGTAGAGGTACTTGGTGGGCACGGCCACTTCGCCCTCGGACTCCTCCACCTTTGCCTCGATCTGCCGCCGGGCGTACAGTTCCAGACCTGCCACGGCGAGGGTCAGGCCGTTTTCGTCGGCGGTGATGAGCGTGTGGGAAACCATCGGCCCCACTTGGACTCCACGCAGTACGCCCAGGGTCTTGTAAAGCTCCTCGCGCAAGCAAGTGACCTTCATCGGTATCCTCCCTTCTTTTCCTTCGTCTCTTATACACCTTTTACACGAGGGATATAACGAGCGTGGAGCGGGGAAACCCGCTCCACGCTTCGCCGTCTCACTTCCACGGCCAGGAGGGTCATAAACTCGATGTCGGCCGTGGACGGCCGGATGCGCCTCACGGCCTGGACCAGCGCCTCGGCCGGCCCCAGGTCCTCGTCCTCGACCAACTCGACGGCCTTGACGACGGCGGCCTCGATCTCCGCCCCCGTCCAGCCATCGGTGGCCTGGACGGCCTCCGCCGGTATATCCCTTGCAGGCAAGCCGTATCGCCGGCACATCACGGCGAAGATGGCTCGCCGCTCCTCGTCGTCAGGGATCAGGAAGGGGACCTTCTTGTCGAACCGGCCCGGACGCCGGAGGGCGGCGTCCATCAGGTCGGGCCGATTGGTGGCGGCCAGGAAGACGATTTTCCCCCGATGAGAGGTATCGGACATAAACTCCAGAAGCCGCTGGAAGATGCGGCTGTCCTGCTGGGAGCCGCCGGTGCCCTCCCCCCGGGTGACGGCCTGGTCCACCTCGTCAATGAAGACGATGGTAGGGGCCAGGCCCTCGATGGCGGCGAGGGCCTTTTCCAGGTTGCGCTCGCCCTCGCCCTGCCATTTACTGGCGATCTGGCCTCCGATGCGGAGGCGGACGGCGTTGACACCGGCCTCTTTCGCCACCGCCTCGGCCATAATGGACTTGCCGGTACCGGCGGGGCCGGTCATCAGCACGCCCATCGGCACCCGCCCCGGGCGGCCTTCGCGCATAGGCCGAATCACCGACCGCTCGAAGAAGTCCTTGACGTGCCGGAGGCCGCCGATGTCGTCGAATCCGAAGCGGGGCTCCATTACCTCCAGCACGTCGCCGTACTCCGACCGGATGATGGACTCCTTCCGCTCCCGGACCATCTCCGGCCGCAGGCCCCCCTCCGCCTCGGCCCGGAGGAGGATGTCCTCGATGTGGATCAGGGAGAGGCCGGCGGTGACGTTGGCCAGGGCCTGGGGATCCATATCGTCGGCCCACTCGAAGGCATCCGGCCTTTGAGCGACGTACCACTCGATGAAGGCGAGACGCTGTTCGGGATCGGGGAGGGGAACCTTAACCGCCTCCCACTTGGAGGAGGCGGCGCGGACCGCAGGATTCAAGGCCGACAGGTTGGGGGTAATGAGGAACACGGGGTTGCCGGCGGTTGCGATCTGCGGGTCTCGCCCCCAGCGGGAGACGGCCACCAGCACGTCTCGGTCTGCCGGGGGCATCATCGCCACGTCGGCGTCGGGGACGACCGTCTCGGTGGCCTCGATGATCACCGCCGCGACCCGTTCCTCGGGGGCTCCCATCCGCAGAAAGCGACCGAGCAGGGGGATGGCCTCGCCGGGGGCACGGGGGAGCTCCCCGGCTTCGTTCCCGGAAGCCATCCCGAGAGCCTGAAGGGCAGACAGGGCCGGGTCACTCGATTGTTCCTCGTTTCCCAGGCCCATCAGTTCCAGGAAACGCTCCCGCATCCCGTCAAGGGGGAAGGTGATTCCCCGGTCGCGGGAGTAGACGGCCACCACCCGGCGACCGGCCAGCATCCGGGCCAGGTAGGTGGTGAGAGGAACCCCGGGGACGGCGTAGTCGTGGACGTTGAAGTGAAGGATGAAGGCGTGGGCGATCCCCGCCCTATACTTCTCCTGGACTTCCGTCGCCCACGCCGGTGTGGGAAAGCCGTTTCCGTTCATTGCTTCAACTCCCGGTGTACGTGCACGTGCCCTACCGCCTCCCGGTCGTGTCGGTGTTGCTCGACCTTTCCGTCCCACCGCACCGACACGCCCTGGGCGGCCAAGGCGGCGAAGAGACGCTCGATGGCCTCCCGGCCGGTCTCCATCGTTCCCTCGTCCACGAAGACGGAGACCTGCCCGTCGGTTGTGATGACGATCCTCGCCTTCACCGTTCACCTCCTCACAGTTCCACCTGGAGCACAAGGGCGCCGTTGGGGGCTCGTTGCTCCTTGGAGACACGATAACCGGCCCGGCGGATGGCCCGGACCACTCGTTTCTGGAGGGCCAGGCCGGCCAGGCCGGTGATGAAATCGGTCACCGCGTCCTTGATTTGCCCCACGACCTTGGGGTCACCGTAGGGGGCATTGACGACAATCCGTCCGTCAATGACCAGCACCAGGTAGTTACCTTGGACAATTCTGATTTGGCCCCCGGAAAGCTGCATCCGGGGTTCGCCCAGGTCGGCGAAGTTCCGGCGGAGAAAGGTCAACAGGGCCTTCCCCACCGCCTCCGCTCCCAGGGCTTCCAGCTCCCGGGCCAGTTCTACCGGAACGTAGCCAACGGCCCTTGCCACGGCATTGCAGGGCATCACGCCACCTCCTTGGTCTTGGTCATAGGATACGGGCCTAAATAGAGGGACCACAGATAGCGCACTGCGGCGACGATCTCGTCCTCGTATTCGGAAAGGCCGTGGTGTCGCACGGCAGACCGTACCTGGGGCACGGTGTGGTACGCCGACGCAAAACGACCCAACATCGAGACGAGATCGGGACGATTCTTACAGAGTTCCAGATACCGCCGATACTGTTCGTTGTGCATACGACACCTCCTCCGGGGATGTGGGAAAAGGGGATAAAAGGGAAACCGGCACGGGGCCGGAGCCCGTGCCGGTTGACGGGGAAAGGGCGTCTCCTTGACGCCGGGGGCAGGATGAGGTAGAATTATAGTGCCTGCCGGGGTACGGCACTCCCTCCAGAGAACCCCGTCAACCGGTGGGCAAGGCCGCGTCGGTGCCGCCACACCGACGCGGTGTTTTTATCCCCTACTGAAACAACCCTCCGATCCTCTTGTACGTGTCCTCCCGCCGGCGGGCGATCTTGCCCACCACGACCTGCTTCTCCTTGTCATCCACCTTGTAGATGACGCGGTAGGCCCCGACGCGAATGCGGTAGATGTCGTCGAAAAGCTTGCGACAGCCCGCCGGGCGGGGATCGTCTTGCAGGGCCAACAGGGCCTCCACGATGCGGAGATGGTCCGCATACGGGACCTGATCCAGTTGCTTCTCCGCCCTCCGCCGCAACAGAACCTCATACGTTGGCATAGCGTTCCTTCCGCTCGTCCAGGTACTCGCTCAGCGGGCGGGTCGGCTCTCCCTCGGACTGCAACATATCCCGGACGTCTTCCAGGTCTTCCAAAAGAGCCATCAGCTCCTGGAAGTCCTCGTACCCTATGATCACGGCGGCAGGTTGTCCTCGCTGTTCGACGAGGAAGCGCTGTCGGCCGTATCGCGCCCGGGCCAGAATGTCTCCCAACTTTGCCCGGGCCATCGTGGCGTCTATCGTCTTCAGACCGGTCTCCATCCTTAGCCTCCTTGGACTATCTAGAATCCTCGGAACCGCTACCGTCGCTATTATACACCGGATTGTCGGGCTTGTCAAGAGCTGTTTCCCGGTTAGACCTGCCAAACGCGGGAAACTATTGAACCCGATTGTACTCCCTCCAAGCCCGGAGGGAGATGGTGTGCTTGCACTCCTCCCCCATCACGATCTTGGGAATGGACAGGTCGGCGGGGCCGTTTAAGGGAGGGGCCGTCAGCACGGAGACGGCTTCTCTCCATCGTTGTCTTTTCCCTCTGGCAGGGTTGAGTCCCTCTCCCATATCGCATTTCGGGCAGAATCCGAAGAGTGCCATTGGAACCCTCCTTGACGGTTTCACAGAATCCGGTGTAATTCCAAGCACAGGGGGAAAGCCCTGGACACCGCCCGGGGCTTTTTTGTTGCAGTTACCGGGGAGCCTGCCGGCGGCTACGCCGCCGAGGCAAAGAAGGCCCGGTGAGACCGGAGGATTTCCAGAATCCGCTCCCGGGCCTCTTCTTCCGTAACCAGGCCGGCCTCTACCAGGCCGACCAGACCCCGAGCCGTTCTCCTGACCAGCCGCTCTTGTGTTCGATCCAAGTAACCAATGCCGGGCAGGTAGAACGCCCGGCTTCCCTTACTTCCTCACGTACTTTCTTGCCATTTCCCCACTCCTCTCCCTTCGTTTTGTTGCTTCCGTTGTTCCGCTTGGTGACGACGAAGCCCGACCGGCGACCTCGTTGCCGGTCGGGCTTATGCCGCTCTTATGCGATCTTTATACCAGGTCTATCCCTCAGAAGGGAATGTCGTCGCCCCACGGACCGTCTGCTTCGTCGGACTCCTCGTCCTCGGCACCGAGCTCCACCGTCTCGCCACCCCGTCCGCCGAGGAACTTCACCACCAACGCCGTCAACTCGTAAGAGGCCCTGGGTTCCCCATCCCGGCCGGTCCAGACCCGTGGTCCGCCCGTCTCCGGGTCCGGGTTCAGGCGACCTTCGACAAGGACCGTTCGTCCTTTGCTCAGGTACTCGTTGCAGGCTTCGGCCGTTCGGCCCCAAGCCGTAACCCGCCACCAGGTCGTGCGCTTCTGCCGTTGACCGTCGTTATCGGTCCAAGTTTCGTTGGTGGCGACGGTGAAGGTCGTCACCGATCGCCCGTCGGGGGTGTAACGCATCTCCGGGTCGCGCCCCAGGTTTCCGACGATGATGACTTTTTGGAACACGGCACACCTCCTATCTCAAGGTTCAAGCTGCTCGATTTCCCACGCCAGATACTCGGCCTGGCGGGCCACTTGGCAGAAGACGGGGACACAGGAAACCGGCCTATCCCCGGGCCGGTCCACGATTCCCGCCTGGGGGAGATCGGCCCCCGGCCTCACCGTCAGGGCCAGAAGTAAGATGAGAACTATCGCGATGATCCCCATCTCGGACATCCTTCTGCTCATCCCCTTCTGCTTCATCCTTCACCTCCTGTTCGGTTCGTGGGGGAGAAACGAAAGAAGGGGCAGGTGGGCGAGCGATGCCCATCCTGCCCCAACGACAAACGGGGGCCTGAAGCCCCCGTCTTAGGCACAACAATCCCCCTTTCCCCCACGAACTCCTTATCGGGCGATCAACCGGTGCGGGATCTGCGACCGAAAGGTGGGGGGCGGAGAGTATGGTTCCGGGCGATCAACCGGTGCGGGATCTGCGACCGGAAACGTTTGTCCTCACACTCGATCACAGGATACCCGGAAACGGGGGGAAAGTCAAGGGGTTTTTGTAAAAGACGCAAAATACAATCCTCACCGTCGCACTCCTTTCTGCCGGGGTTTCGTGCGCCAATCCCCCGTGGTGATCAGCACCCGGCGCACCCATCCTCGCTCGCTCAGCCGAGAACCGATCCGCCGGTCGGGAAACACCGTCACGTCGAGGTTCGTCGTCACCACCAGGGGCAGATGCCAATGGCGCCGGAAGACCAGGACCTGGTAGAGCTTCTCCCAGGCCCAGTCCGTGTTCTGTTGAGCCCCCAAGTCATCCAAGATTAGCAGAGGCACCTCCTTCACCCGCTCGAACAGGTCGTCGAAGCGGACGGGAGCATCGGGCGCAAAGGTGGCCCGAAGATGGTCGAGCAGGTCGGGGACGGTGACGAAGAGCACGGGGTTGCCCAAGGCAAGCTGCCGGTTGGCAATGGCCGCCGCCAAGTGGGTCTTGCCGCAGCCGTTTCCCCCGGCCAGGACCAACCACCCTTCCGGCTCCTCGGCGAAATACCGAGCCGCCTCAAAGGCCGCCCGGTTGGAGACCGGCCTGCCGCCCCCTGCCGCAGGCTTCGTAATCACCCGGAAGTTGTCGAACCGCTTCTCCTGCAGATCAGGCCCCAGGCCCGATAGGGCCAGAAGGCGGGAGAAGCGGATTGCTTCGATCTCGGGGAGCCGGCAGCGGCAGGGGAAGAGCTTCCCGAAGTCGGGATGGCCCACCGGCACATCCCGTCGGATATACCCTAGCCCCCCGCAATGGGGGCATTCACCGGCCGTCACCGCTACCGGCCTCCCGCCCGATTGGGGATTGAAACTCGCCCTTGCCATCTCAACCCCTCGGCGCGTGATACGCCTTTCCTGCGAGCCACATCGCCCCCTCCCGGCCCGACCCGGCCGCCCTCTCCAAGCCGGTCACCGGACCGACCGCCCCTGTTCGTCGAGGGGGGGCACCCGGAGACTCGGATTACCCGCCGGCGAGCCGGGCCGTCGGGCTCCCGGGGTCCTTCCGGTACCGATGGGAGGGGCACGAAGGCCCGCCTTTACCGCCCGTCCGGAGGGGGTGGACCGGCGGGGAACCCTCTCCAGGCCGAGTCCGGCCGGAGACCTGCCCTGACATAGCTTGATTTGGGCCACGGCAAAGCCGAAACCGACCCGGCACCTCGATATGCCCGGCAATCCTCGCGGGTCGGACGGGCCGGCGTCCGATGTGCCCGGCAATCCTCACGGGTCGGAATCTCCCCCGCCGCCATCCGCCTTGCGGGCCAGGCGCTTCACCTCCGCCGCCACCTGCGCCGGCGTCATCTCGCCGGCGGCAAGGGCACGGACCAGACGGATTTGCTCCGCCGGATTGCCCAGGGCGACGATGGGTCGGAGGGCTTTCTCGGATAGCCCCGCCGCGTCCGCCATCGCCTGGGCTTCCGGGGGGAGTGTGAGCAGGGCCAGGTAGTTCCGCACCATCCTCCCGCTCATCCCCTTGCCGGTCAGTTCCGCCAGCCGCCGGCCGGTCAGATCGTGCAGATCGTGCTCGGACACCCTAGCCTTGGGCCGACCCCGCTTTTTTGGGGAACCCTGGGTTCCCGAAAAATCACCTGTGTCCGAGGTCGCCCCGATTTTCGGGGAACCCCGGGTTCCCGAAAATTCCTCTGATGTTACCTGCATCACTCTTGCAATAGCGCGGGCGCGGGCGACGGCAGAGAGGTCCCGCCGGTGGGCATTTTCGGCGTGCTGGCGGGCCAGCACTTCCAGGCTCCCTTCCTCCGGCAGTGGATGCACCCGTGCCGGGATTACCCCGAATTCCATCCTCCCCAACACGTGGAACAGATGGACGTGAGCCCACCAGCGCCGTTCCCCCTCGGCAATGCGATACGTTCCACCGCCTAGGTCGTACACGTTGATCGGCTGGCGCAGGCCGTGCCGGACGATGGAATCGGCCAGCTCCACCAGCCCCTCAAGCGTCAGTTGCAGCGCCAGGTCGAGAATCCCTGCTTCCCTCCGCCTTTCCAGGGCCTCGGCAGGGGATAATTCGCGGGACCTCATCGCCGCGTACAGATCCTCTCCCAAGCATCGCTCCCACGCTGCGTCCAGCACCTCCGCCGGGGAGGCCCCGCCCATCAGCCGGCCCCGTAAATCGGGAGGGAAGACCTGTCGGGGCTGATCGGGATCGGGAGAGCACGCTTCAAGCTCGGGCGTAATCAAGGTTTCCGGGCGACCGATCTCTGTGTCTGTGCCGTAAGGGTCCACCACCCCCAACACGTCTAATGCACCCTTAAACCGCTTGCCTGCCATTCCCTTCACCTCCGAAATGCCTTCTTACGGCCACCTGGCGATGGTGATGATGATCCGGCGACGGGTTGCCCTCTTCTTCGCCTTGGTCTTCACGGCCTTGCGGGCCGTCTTGAGGGATGTAGCTTTTGAACGAGGGCCGGCGGTCGTTAGTCATCGTTCGCCCTTCCCTTCCAACTGTGTTATAATTCCTTCAACCTACCGCACGAACCGGGAGAGAGGTCCAATGTCCGAGGGTGTTCGCGTCGTCCTGCTCCCCTACCACGTCTACCGTGCCCTCTTGGACCGGGTAGAGGACCTGGAGGACCTGCTCGCGATGCGCGAGGCCGAGGCCGAGTACCGGGCCGGCGAGGGCCGCCCCTTTGACGAGATCGTCGCCGAATTGGAGGCCGAGGACCGGGCCGATGTATCGGGTTGAGGCATCCACGTCACATCATCACCGCAGCCCCTAGCCGGTCCAGGGCTGCCTCGATTTCTTCTTCCTCCCGTTGACCTGCGCTACCGGACGCTCCCCCCTGGATCTCTCCGCCGAGAGAGGCCACAGCCGTAGCTACGGCAGCCTCCACCACCGCCCGAATCTCGGCCAGGTCCAGGTCGGGCTTTCCTCCGTTACCGTTGCCGTTCCCGTTTCCCCCTTCGGCCAGGCCCAGCCCGCGTCGCAGTGCCGTCTTGACGGCGTGGGATTTCCCCCCGAAGTGCAGGTCATTCAGGGTCTCAAACCACGCAATGAGGTCGTCGTCTTGGCCGCCGTAGAGCCGAATCCTGAATCTGCCGAATCCGAGGGAATCCGATTCGGAATCGCTCGTACATCTGCCGCTGACTCGCCTTGGGATAGGCCAGGGCATAGGCCAGCGGGGCCGGGTCCGGGGCCGGGTCGGCCTGCCTCCGCACCCCGGCGACGGCATCCAGCACCCGGTCTACGTCCCGGTACGCCTCCAGGTTGAGCTTGGGCTCCACCTTCGTATTCGTACTGGGCAATCGGCCCAGGTCCTTCTCCGTCAGCAGGGCGACGGCCAGGCGCAGGATTCCGCCGGGGCGGACCAGGAGGAAGTCGCCCGGGCCGGCCAGACGCTCCGCCCCTGCCCCACCTACGCCGGCCGCCACCCGGCTGGCATCGGGGCTGTCCACCCGCCCCACCAGCCGGGCCGAGAAATTGCGTTTGATGTCGGCGCTCCCCAACTGGCGCGCCGTCGGGTTCTGGGTGGCGACGATGAGATGGATGCCGAATTCCCTCCCCGTGGCCGCCAGATTGCCGATCAACCGGACGAATTCCTCCCGCTCCAGCAGCGTCTGGGCTTCGTCGAGCCCCACGAAGATCTGGGGCTTCGTCGAGGAGCCCCCTTCCGCCCGCCGCCCCACCTCCGTCACGGCCCAGGCCAGCGCCCGCAGAGCCATCCTATCATCGGTGATGATAGGGTAGAGTAGGTGGGGGAGGGCCTTGAAGGGCCTCCATCCTGCCCCCCTCTTGCGGGTGTCAATGAGCAGGAATCCTACCTCTTCGGGCGCATTGGCGAGCGCCAGGTTGTAGACGATGAGGCGCTCGGCGTTGGTCTTCCCACAGCCGGTGGCCCCCGCGATGAGGGTGTGGGGGGTGAGGGGGTCCGTGTAATCGAGCAAAGTGGGCCGGTGCTCGGTGTCGAGCCCCACGGTGGCCCGCAACCCCCGGCGCATCGGCAGAGCGGCGGCGGGGATGTCATACCAGAGCGCCCTGGGCTTGGGGATCTCCAGGGCCAGCGCCCCCCCGCTCGCCCTGGACACCCGGATGTGGGCATCCCGATCCAGGCCGGCCGCCATCGAGAGGGGCTCGGCCAGGGAGGTGATCTTCGAGGCGAACCGGGGATTGACGGTCAGGTAGAGGGTAATGACGCGAGGGCCGTTGACGGCGTTGCGGAGGAAATAGTGAGCCCCCGGCCGGATGCTGAGTTCCTGGGCCAGGTAATCGGCAATGGCCGTAGCAGTGCGGGCGTAGAAGGCGCGGGCGTCCTTCATCCTATCCTCCGTCGCTTACCCCCTCGGCTTTCTCGCCGGATGCTCGACCCACCTCCAGGTCCAGAACGCGGTCCGGCGCGGGGATGATCCTGCCGGTGAGCCGGGGCAGCCAGGCGGGCAGGCTGCCCTCGCGGCGGTCCGCTGCGGTCAGCGCCTGGACCGCCTGCGCCCGGGCGGTGGTCGCCAGTTGCGCCGGCTCGGAGCCGGAGAGGATGTGGGTGACGACCACCCGCCCCTGTTCGTCCGATGTGTAGACGGTCGTGGGGGCCAGGTTGGTATTGGGGTTATGGATGATCCACGTGCCGCCGTCCTTGCCCTGGAGCAGGGGATACATCCCACGCCGATCCGGCCGGACGGTGTTGGCACTCTGCCAAGCCTTTTGCCAGGTGTAGTAGACCAGGCCGGCCCCCACCCCGGCCGCTACCACGACGGCAACGGCGGCAAGGCCCACCCCGGCCATCATCAGGCCGACGCGGAATCGCACCCGCCAGGGCATTTCCCGCTCCAATCGCTCCTGGAGCGCCGCGTTTTCGATGGCCATCCGCTCGGCCTGTCGTTCAACGATGGCCCCGGGGCGCCAGTGGATCCGGCTTCCCAGGAAAAGGGCCAGAATTACCAAGATCGTCACCGTCCATCCCGTTGCGGCAGACCTGTTCATCTTTCCTCCCCCTTCTGCCTCTCCTGTTGTCCGTCCGAGCTTAGCCCGTACAGACCCGCCGTTGACACGGCACAATCACGGCAAACGGGCATCATTGTCCACCGACCCGGTTGCGTTGGGTCCGGGTCGGCAACGACCACCCGGGCCGGACGGTTGCATCCATAGACTCCACAGGGTAGCGGTTCCTCCAACCGGACGATCTTCATTGCCGCTCCGATAGGGCCTGAAGCAAAGCATCGGCCACCTGACGATATGCCCGTGCTCCGGCGCTGGAGGGAGCATAGGCGAAAACATCCCGCCCGGCTGCGTTGGCCTCCCCCAGCGCCACCCTGCGGGGGATGGGGGGAAGCACGAGGTCGCCGAACTCTGCCTTCAGTTGGACGTGGGAGTCTCGAAATAGGGCCGTCCTGTCCGCGAAGGTGGGCAGGATGCCCGTCAGGCGCAGATTCCGATTGCTCCGCCGAACCATCTCAACGGTCCGGCGGAGGATGCCCAGCCCAACGAGGGGGAAAAGCCCGGGGTCCACCGGGACGACGACGTCGGTAGCCGCCATCAGGGCGTTAACGGTTAGGAGACTGAGGCTGGGCGGACAGTCAACGATGATCAAGTCGTAGTCGGACTCAAGGGCGGCTAACGCTCGGGCCAGTCGGCGCTCCCGCTCGAAGAGGGCCACCAATTCTACCTCGGCAACCGCCAGGTTGAGGTGAGCGGGGAGGACGCCCAGAGCCCCCTCCGGCGTGTGTTTGGTGGAGGGGAGGGTGATTCGGCGGACCACCTCATCGGGCGAGGCCGTTTCCATCAGGACCTCGTAGATCATAGGCCCTTGCTGGGGGCCGGCGGCGGTGGGAACGCCGAGGAAAACGGCGGTGGCAGCAGTCCCGGCACCGTGCGCGTGGCCTCGTCCAGCCACCGCCGAACCCGGTGGGGGGTCTCGGCCACAACCAGGAACACGAACGGCCTCCCTCCGGCCTTGCGGTAGAAGCCGTAGCGTATCAGCTTTCGCCGCACCCTCTCCGACGGCCCCCGGCGATCCACCTCCAGAAAGAGGTCCATCCGCTCCCCGGCAACCCTGGCGTCGGGAGAGAGACGCCAAGAACCGTGGTAGTGGAAGGTGATCACGGCCTCCCGCTCGTCGTACCAGGTCCATCCCGGTCCGAGGGCGCGGGCCAGTCCGGCCGCCAGGAATCGCCCTTCCAGGGTATGAGCCATCGTGGCCCTCAGCACCGGCACGTCCACGTGTCCGTTGTGCAAGCGATAGCGACGGGCCTTGGCGTACCCGTGCAGGGAGCTTCCGGCCATCTTGGCCATCAGAGCCAGCGCCGCCCGTGTAGGGAGGTATCGCCCTTGCTCCTCCGTCAGCCATCCCTCGCGCCCCAGCGTCCGTAGGACGCGGGCAGCCCGCAGCGGCCGCATCCCCGTTAGGTCGGCAGCCTGGACGGGGGAGATGAAGGGAAGGGCCACAACCAGAGACAGGATTTCCTTCTGCCGAGGGGAGAGGGCCACGAACCGTTGGGCATCGGCATTCCATCCTCCCTCGAAGAAGAGTCGTCGTCGAGGGTAATCCTCGTTATGGGGGAGCTCGTGGAGCCACGTCAGGAGATCCTTTCGCCCCCCGGGGATCGCGTACACCGTCACCGCCTCCTCGCCCTCCTTGCGACCGGGAGACGGGATCGGCGCGACGGCGGTCGGAATGCGACCACGAGAAAGGAGCCGCATCGTCTCGTCCGTCCAAGGAGGGGAGGTAAAGACCAGCAGGGCCGGAGCGCTTTGCACCAATCGGCGGATGCGGTGGCGGAAGAGCGGTCGGGGCAGAAGGCCGGTATCCCACTCCACCACGACGGGGGTTTTGGCCCGAACCAGGGCGTGGAAGAGCAGCCCTCGCCTCCCGGGGGCAGGATACATCTCTTCCCACTCAAAAGGTAGATCGGCCAAGAAATCTCGGAGGGCGTAAAGCAGGCCGGCCCGGTAGAGGTAGCGCCCGGCGGCGTCGGGATGCAGGGCGATCGCTTTTGCATCGGAGGGGGTGCGCGGATAGTAGAGACGCAGGGGGCGACCGGGCAGACGGGGGGCGACCGTGGCAACCACTCCCCGGCGTATTAGAGGAGCCAGGAGTCGGCGCACGTGGCGCTCTCCCACCCCCAGCAAGCGTGCTATCTGTTCCGTTGGGATGAACGGGTGTTCGGCTAACATGCGCACCACGTCGTTCATCTCATCCGCCTCTAGCGCTGTAGGTGCACGGGGAACCAGGCCACCCTCCAGGAGACCGGATTACCCGGCAGTCCGGTGAATGTGTCCGTCGCTACCGCCCCCCAGGTTCCGCGACAGGTGGTACCGAAACGGCGATCTCCCGCCCGGAACAGTCCCAAGCGGAAATATCCGGTCGTGTCGGCCACAACCTCGTATGTTCGACTCGTCCCACACCCGATGCCGTCGGCATCGTAGGGGGACGACACCCGGATCTCCACCCTCGCTCCCGGCATCGCATATCCGTATAGCTCCTGGGCGGGGAGCGGCGGTGACAGGTCCGGCCCAAACCAGACCAGGCGCGGATGGCGGACGTAGAGGATTGGAGGCCAAGGGGTTGGTGTGGGCGTCGGCGTTGGTGTGGGCGTAGGTGTAGGCGTCGGGGTGCTCGTCGGCGTGGGTGTCGGCGTCGGAGTGAACGTGGGCGTTGGGGTGCCGGTCGGCGTCGGCGTGGGCGTCGGGGTAGCTACAGAACCGGGTACGTAATCAACCGACACGACCAGGTCATTATGGTCGAAATCGTACCAATTCTCCCAGCAGGACACGGATATAAGGTGGTTGGCCGTGCTCAGGAACCCCAGCACGGACACAGGGGGATTCTCCCCACAATGGGGAGTCCCGTAGTAGCCGTAGTAACCTAGGACGCGGGGTTCCGGCTCTCCCGGACGTCGGTCGCGGTCCGCGCCGTAGCTCACGGGGTTGTCGGCCGGACGGAGCCAATCCGAAGCGATGCGGACGTCCAGACGATCCCGGCCGCGACCACCCTCACCCCCTCCCAGGGCACGCGGTCCAGCCCGTGGGGGTCAAAGGATTCCGGCGGCGGGCGTTCTCCACGGCGTCGGATCGAGGATCGGTGACGACCAGGATTCGGTCTACCGTCTCCCGGGCAGGAGGCCAGAGGGGGTGTCCGGCGTGGGCGTCCACCACCAGCAGGAGGTGCCGCCGGGCCAGGGCTTCCAGCGTCTCCCTTACCCGGTCGGGGTTGCCCAGGAGCAACCGGACGGCGTGCCCGCCGACGGGGACGACGGAAACGCCGGTGTGGAGGGCCGGTTCGCCCAACCCCGAGGCCACCTGGTAGAGGTCGGGGGCATCGCCGTTCAGACCCAACCGGGCCGTCAGCGCCCCCCGCCCCCACGTCAGTTCCACCAGGGCGACGGTGGCCCGCCGGTCCTCCGCCGCGTAACGGGCCAGTTCCCAGGCCAGGGTGGTGCACCCCGTTCCTCCCGACAGGGAGACGAAAGCGACCCGCAGCGGGGTGAGGGGGGCGAAGCCCCGCCGCGCCCGCCGTTCCAAGCGGGCCAGGTGGGCCGCCGGGTCTCGCAGGAAGTCGCCGGGGGAGATCGCGGGCACCCCGGCCTTCTCCAGGGCATCCAACAGCCCCCGTCGGGTGACCGCATCGGTCTCCGCCAGGTCGTCGTCCAGGATGACCAGGCACGCCTCGCCGAGGGCGCCGAGCACCCCTTCCGTGGTGAGCGCTTCCCGGACCCGGACCGACGGAGATTCGAGGTGGCGTACCACTTCGACCGCCCGTTTTGTCGCCACGACGACGGTTACCGCACGTCTACGTCCGAACATACCTCACCGTCCGTCCCGAACACTTCACACGCCCGTGTTGCCAGTGCTTCGAGGGCGTCCAGGACCTGCCGTCGTTCCCACTCCCCCTTGGCCCCCAGGTGATCCCGGAGCGCGGATTTCAGGGGACGTCCGTCCAGGCGAAGAGCCCGGCGCAGCCAGGCGGCGGCGTTGGAACGATAGGGTTCCCGGAGCCCGTCCAGCAACGTCAGGATCCGCTCGATCCGTGCTTGGTCTGTCGGTGTAACCGGTTTCACCTCCTAATCCCCTACCGGCGTTTTTCGGGGTCATCAGAGAAGAAGGCGAGACGCCAGGTAAACGGCGAATCCGACGGCAATTCCTCCGGCCATCGGCACCCCGCGCCGCTCTAAATCCTCCCGGGTAATGCGGGGAGGTGCGGCGGCCACCGCCATCGCGTGGAAGAGGGCGGGGAGGAAGGCCCGCCGGTAGAGCCGGGCCGTCCAGACCAACCCCACGACCAGCCATCCCAGGGCCATCCCCACCACCGTCGAGGGGTATGGGTAGAGGCCGACCAGGGCCATTAAGAGCTTGGCGTCCCCGCCCCCCATCCAATGACGCCTCCACATCCGGTAGGCCAGGAGCCAGAGGAGGGAGACGAGCAAAGGGGCCTCACTCCCCGTCAGGGTAGCGACCCCCAACGAGGCCAGGATCAGCAGGCCGTGGATCCCGTTCTCCAAGGCGCGGGAGCCGGGGCGGAGGTCCTTCAAGGCGAGGGCCAGGATGACCAAGCCGGGCAGGTTGAAGGCGACGGCGGTCCGGGCCGCTCCTCCTGCCAGCAAGGATGGGGTCTATCCCCTCGAAGACCATCTCCATCGGCAGGTCCTCGATCCACCAGAGCCGGATGTAAGCTCCTTCCTGGTGCATCGTCAGCACGTCGGGCGCCGTGGCGTCCAGGTCGGACGGGGCGATGCGGTCCACGAAGGTCCGGGCTCCCGTCGCCCATTCCCGGGGGAGGGGGACGGGGCCAACGTCGGAGCCGCCTCCCATCAGCCTTTTCCAGAAGCTCATCGTTGTTCCACCTCCGACCTCGATCGGGCCATCAGTGAGAGGACTTGGGAGCGGGGCGAGGTGTTCAGATTGGGCAGCCGTGGGTGATACATCTCGTAGAGCATCCGTATCACCTCGTCCTCGGTCGCCGGGGCGACCGGCACCCCCAGCGGAGCCAGGGTGTTGACGATCAGCCTGGCCCGATCCTCTACCTCCTTGACCGCCTTCTCGTACCCCTCGCCCTCCAGAGCCGTCGTCGGGTGAGGGACGACGATGAAGTAGACGGGAACCTGCGGATTCACCTGCTCCGTCACCCGACGCATCCATCCGCTCAGCCCCTCGATGATCTCCCGCTCCCGCCGCCGGGCCTCCCGCGCCCGACGGCGTAGCCGTCGGTAGAAGGCGTCCAAATCCTGCCGCTCCCGGGTCACGATGATCTGGTACGGAAAGCGCCACCGGGAAACTACGGCAGCGTACCGCCTCAGAAAATCGGCCCGGTCGTCCTCGGACATCCGCGTGATCTCCTGAACCCCGACCCGCAGGACGCGGGCAACGATCCGGTACGGAACCCCTCGGGACGGGGCAATGGGCCGGGAGATGATGAGGCCGTCCCGCATCATCGCCACGGGTACGTGTTCCTGGGTGGAGGCCGGGGACCTCCTGCCGTTCCGTCCGGGGATGAGCATCGCTACTCCACCGTCATTCGCGTCATTCGAGGGGCGGGAGGTGAATGTCCTGAATGCCGTCCCGCCACATATACCAGGCGGTTGCCACCAGGATGATCAGGATCAGCAGGTTGGCCAGGATCAGGGCAAAGGTGAGGGCCGCTCCCGTGTCCACCTCCATCGCCGGTGCCTCCGGGTCTCCGCCCCGCTCGATCAGGAAGGCGTCGAAGTCCCCCCGCTTCCACACCCGCCGTCGGGGGGAGAGGTACCACCGGGCGACCACCACCAACATCGCGTCCAGCGTCAGCCCCCGTGATCGCCCGAAGGCGATGGTCAGGAAGAAGAGGGTCGGAGGGGCGGCCAGGAGGACGCGCACCCACAGGGGGAGGTTAGGGAAGGGAACGCCCAGGGCGATCAGGCCGCCGACGGCGATCCCCAACCCCGCCCACGCAGCCTGACGCAGCGTCAGGTTCCCCAGAACGGTAGGCTGAAACTTGATGCGTCGAGGGACCCGGGTTTTGTAAGACATCAGCTTTCCCCCTCTCGGTACAGAGCGTTCAAGTCCGACAGGGCCGCCCGGAAGAGCCGCTCGGCGGCCTCGTGCCCTGCCTCCTCCCGGACGGCCATCAGCCGTCCGGCGTACTCGTTCGCGTCGCCTCCGTGGACCCGGGCCAGTTGCCAGCCCCACCCCGCTACGGTCAAGGGGAAGGATTGTCGCCGCTCTTCCCCTCCCCCGGCAGAGCCGACGGAGGCGTCGGTCGGCCGTTCTCGTTCTCCGCCCCGGAGCCCGTCTTGAGGCCGCGGCTGCACGGAGGGGCCGTCAATAACGCCCAGCCGGGCCAGTTCTTGCTCTGCCAGCCAGCGGGCGTAGTCTTCCACAGGGGAGGCACTGCCGCCGAACCCGGCGGCCACGGCCTGGTCCTGTAAGCCCTCCCCGCCCTCGGCCCGCTTCAACGCCGGCCCCAGGGCACGGTTGACGGCATCGTCCAGATTGACTCCGGCGGTCTTGGCAAGCGGGCCGTAGGTCCGCCGGAGATCACCGACGGCCCGCCCCAGAGCCTGGGCCTCGCCGGGCGACAGACGAGGGGTGCGCCCGGGACGACCGCCGACCGTCAGGGCGTTGCCCGCTCCGGTCAAGAGCCCCCGCGCGAGGCCGCCGGGGCGGGCCGTGCGCCCGGCCGCTTGCAGCCCTGCTCCTACCACCCGCATCCTCTCGGAGGGGGGGAGCGACCGCCAGGCCTGCTCTATGTTCCCCGCCGCCCGGGCGGCCTGCGTCATCGCTCCGGCGGCCTTCCTGCTTCCGGCCCGGACCGCTTCGGTCACCCGCGTTGACACGGTTTTGCCCCCGCCGCCGTGGGCTTGGGCCGTCGTGCCTCCGCCGCCGGAGGGAACGGCCGCCGATGCGGCTCCCGCTTCCTGCCCTCCGGCGGGCGTGGTTTCGCCGCCGCCACCGGAAGAGGAAGCTGCACCGCCACCCGCCGTGCCGCCGCTTCCACCGGCGGCACCGGAACTCCCTCCTACTCCCGCTCCCGGGAGGGCGGTGCCGACGGCTCCTCCTGCCCCCAACCCCGGGGTAGCGGTGCCGACGCCCCCTCCTCCGCCGATCCCGCCGGACACCGAAGCCAGCGCCCCGACCATCCCGGTCGCCATCGCCGCAACCCCCACGGCCGACCGGGCGACGTTATCCAGGACCACGGCGGCCGCGCCGAAGACGCCCTTGACAACGGCCCCGTTCATCGAGATGAGCAGGCTGACGACGCCGATACCGACGATCATCTCCATCCAAGGCCCCACCCCGCCCCAGCTCTTCACGATCACCACGTCCAGGACGATGAGGAGCTTCAGTAGGAGCAGGCTCATCGGAAGCAGAAGCTCGACCATCACCAGCCCCTTCAGCCAGAGGCGGTAGAGCCACCGCAGCGGGGGGAGCACCCCCAGCACGATGACCACGGGGGCCAGGGCGATCAGGACGTACAGAAGCGCCATCCTGGCGAAGTATTGCAGCCCCAGCGACAGCAGGGCTACAAAGCCCAGGATCAACTGGAGGGCGACCATCAGGATGATCGCCGGCGGAGGGCCGTACTTCTCCAACTGAGTAAAAGGGCTGATGAGCAGGAAGGTGTTGACGATGAACTCGACGTCTACCCCGCCGATCCCACCCACCGGGGCCGTGATCACGTACAGCGACATCGCGGTGACCAGACGGTGGAACAGGTTGATGGCGTGCAGCGATAGGGCGCTGAAGACGACACCGCCGAACCACGTCAGCAGGTAGTCCTTCCAGCCGCCGATCCCCAAGGCACCGGTCACCTCGTTCCGGGCGGCGGCGGCCATCATCAGGGCCAAGGTGGCCGGCCAGAGGGCCGCTGCTATCCGCATCGTCAGCCCCCAGGTACCCTCGAAGACGGAATCCTTCCCCATAATGGGGAACGTCCTCAGCAGAAAGGCGTGGAACATCTCGGCGAAGGGCTTGCGCAGGGCCTCGGCGTTGGCGTTCAGGATGTTGACCAACAACTGTTCCGTGGCCTCCTGCATCTCCTTCACCGGAAAGAGCAGGATGTGCTTGATGATCTGCGCCGGGTTCGGCAGGCTTATTTTCGGCGGTTTGATGGGGAGGGCGTCATCCTCCGCCACCGGCCCTCCGACGGGAGGCACCGCCGGCTCTTCGGTGGGGGGCACCACCGGCGTCGGTTCGGGAGGCGTACCCCGGGCCTGGACCGTCGTCGGCGCAATGAGGAGGAGAAGGAAGACGGCCAAGGCCCAGGTCGCCGCCACGGTTTGCGCCCACGGCGAAAACCGTCCTCTGCCCACGTCCGTCTCCTCACCCAACACTCGGCACCTTGATGGGTTCGTTGGAGTGGTAGGCCATAATGCCGTCAATGATGGCATTGGTGATGGCGATGGAGAAGACCAAGAACCCGAACAGGACCACCAGGGAGATGATCTTCAGGGTAGCGTTGGCCTCAACGTAGGGCATTCCAACCCCTCGGGCCACCATTGCACTCAGGTTGGTGAACGCGATGAAAAAGGCCAGGGCGATACCGCCGGCGATGATCATTGCGTCAATGACCTTCTTCACCAGGGCGGCGATTCCCCCTGCAATGCCACCACCCCCCTCGGCCAGGACCGGAGAGACGGCCTGCACCAGGTAGAGCAGTAAGAGCAGGGCGACGAAGAGACGATACCCATACCGAGCGACGTTGTTGCCGTACATTGCTCCTCCTCCTACTTCCACCACTTATGGTTCGATCCAATCCACAACGACGTTGACGAGAACGGTCAGGAAAACCAGAAGCCCCAAGAGGCCCGAGTACAGGATGACGGCCCCTTCCTCACCGATGAGGTTGGGAGAACCGACGGAAAGGGCCAGGGCGATGCCACCGGTGACCACTACGGTGTTGATGCCCAGGCGCACCGGTGTGATGCCCCGTTGGGTCACCTGGACGACGTAGAGCGCGACGGCGACGGCGACGAAGAGGGTCCGCATCACGTCCACACCGCATCAGAACAGGGCCTCTACGACGGCGTTGGAGATGGGGACGGCGAAGACGGCCACCAGGAAGCAAAGGGTCAGGATGGGCAGGCGCAGGCGGGGGGCAACGGAAAGGGAAGGGATGCCCAGCCCTATCCCCAACTCGGTCTCCAACCACCCCGCCGCCACTCCCAGGGCCAGGAAGACGGCCGTGAAGAAGGTTCCCCATCGGACGATCTCAGCGGAGGTCTCGGTGATCGTGTCCAAACCCATAGGTACCTCCCAAGTCTTTGCGCAGGGCGCGGGTCGTCAGATGGTCTACCGTCTTTCCAACGGATTGCCCGGTGGCCCGGGCAACGACCCGGACCAGAGACGCGACGTGACGGGGTACGTGGATGAACTTGCGATCTCTCTTCTTGGCGTTATCCATCGGCTCCCTCCAGCAGGTGCACGATACGTCGTTGCACGGCGGGGTCCACGCCGTCGCGCTCGACGAGGGTTCGGATGAGGGAGGCGAGCTGAGGGTCCTCCCTCAACAGGTCGGTGACGCCCTGGACCAGAAAGCCGGTGATCAGGGTGTTGACCGGTTGACGCCGGGCGGCCGCGACCATCTTAACCAGGGCGTGCAGCCCTTCGTCTATGGTAAGCGTGCTGCGTACCGGCATATTTCCTCCTTCCGGCGATCGGGTTACTTCTCGATGATGGATTGAACCTCAATGACCGGAACGTACAGGGCTCCTACCGGGGGATTGGGCTCCAACGCGGTCGGCAATTGTTGAACACGGGGGTTCGGCATCCACGAGGTGGAGAGTCCGAAGCGCGTCAGGTCAATAAACTGCCAGCCGGTGTCGTGGGATACCCACTTGTACTCCTCCGTCCGCCACTTCCCCCACCACTCCGTTGGGGGGTCGTTGTACACGCCGGTGCAGATGCCGGGCGGAGGGGTACCGCAGCTTTGCCAACCGGGGGAGTTCTTCGGGTCAACCCCGGAGCAGGTACACTCCCCCCAGGTGGGCGATTTCTCGCAGCTTTCCCACCGGGCGCGGGAGTACCAGTTGTACGGAACCCAGGCGGTGACGGCGTAGGCAGGCAAGGGCTCTCCTTCGAGGCCCACCCCCAGCTCGGGCTTTCCCCACGAAGAGCGCTTCCACGTGCAGGTCCCTATCGGCCCGTCGAAGGAGCCGCAATCTTCGGCTTCCCAGTGGGGGGAGGCAAAGGCCGGTTCGGTGCGCAGCCCGATCTGCCATCCCCTGATCACCCCGTCGTGCTCGGCGTCGCAAGCACTCGCGTCTCCCACGTTGATGGGGGCAGACCACGCCTCGGCCGAGGGGGCGTGCTCGAAGCGGAAGGTGGTCGGCACGCGGACCATGCTGCGGGGATACGGGTCTCGGGAGGCGTGCCAGGCCGGAAGTTGGAGGGAGACGGAGACGGTGTACTCCCCCGTGCAGGTTACGCCGTCCTGAATGAGGCCGGACGAACCGATGACGCACTGTCCCGCCTTGTCCTCTTCCGGCTCGGGGGTGTCGGGAATCTTGCAAGGCTCTTCGTTGCACGCTCCCAAATAGGAGACGCCGCAGAAGTCGTAGGGGCCGAATTTGTAGTAGAAACGGGCCAATCGCCACTGCCCCAGAGGGCATTCATCCCGGGTACAGGCATCGGCATAACAGAAGGGGCCGTCACAGGTGAGCTCCGGGGGAGGTGTGGCCGTGGCCTGGGGGGTCGCCTCGGGCGTTCCGGTAGGCAGCGGTTGAACCGTCCCCGGCGGTGCCGGTGTGGCAGGACAGTCCTCACAGGCCGGCGGTGTGCCGAAATCGGGGGGAGGAGCCGTGGGCTGAGGTTGGGCCGTCGCTCCCGGCACCGGCGTGGCGCAAACGTTGCAGGTGCAGATTTCGGTTACCTTCCCCGTCGCCGGGTCTACTACGATGTCACACGTTCTGCCACAGTTGCAGGTATTTTGGGCCGGTTGAGCTGCTTGCGACACCGGAGATGTCAGCACAACACCCAACAGTATCCCGATAAAGCCGATGACCACCATCACCACCACTCTACCACGCATCGGTTCACCTCCGCCCCTGAAGTTGTAGAAGGGTCAGGATGGTCGCATCCGGGTCCACATTAGGAGGCAACTCAACATACTCTTCCGTCCACAATCCTACTTTCCAGCCCCCGTCACCGTAGATCAAAGAAACATACACCCCTATGTACCCCTCGGTCGCAGTCCTCTCCCCTTCCTCCCCCGTCTCACAATCGTAGCTTGTCACCACAGCAGGCGGATAGATCACGTAGAGCACCACCCGCCGAGGATCGTCAGGATCGGTCGTGTAGTAGACCGCCCGCTCCCGCTCCTGCCGCTCAAGCCGCTTGCAGTGATACCTCGTCAGCCCCCACGTCTCGTCCAGGTCGGCCGCCGGATACCGTTTCCCCGTCAGGGGTGACGTGTAAGCCCCGTAGTAGAAGTAGTGGGCCTCGTCCTCTTTGGTCCAACGGTCGGCCCGCTCGGCAGCGTAGTCCTGCAACTGCCGAAACGCCTCTTCTACCAACCCCATCGCACACGGCGGGTCCAGCTTGTACAACTCCTTCCCCGTGGGCAGCTTGTACGACACCGCCCGCCATTGCGCCGGGTCCGAAGGACAACCCTCGTGGACGATGGGCGTCGGGGGAGGGGACGTCGGACGAAACACCACGGCGGCCTCGGTCACCGCGACCGCCCGGGGCGCGGGAGGGTTCAGGACCAAACGCCACAGGACGGCTCCTGCGAGGGCCACGAAGATCACCAGCGCCATCCACCCCACCGGCGTTAGATTCACACGCCGTCGCCGCTCGTCGTACCGGATGAAGTACCGTGACGGTTTCATAGCCATCTCCTCACTGTCCTTCGTACTCGATGCCGTAGGCAGGACGCGCCCGGCTGCAAGCCCCCGGCCTCACCCGCGCCCATCCCAGGACGCTTCCAAAGAGGGTCGGTATCTCCGTCCGAACGCAAATCCGCCCCTCGGCCGTCGTGGGAGCGTATTGGGCGCTCACCTCCCCCGCAATGCGCCCCGCGTTCATCAGAAACGTCTGACGCTCCAGGAGGATCGCGCCGTCTATGTTCAAGATGACCCGGTTGGTCCGCCGAAAGTAGTTGATGTCTACCGACTGCGCCCCTGCCTGGGCCGCGAGCGACGCGGTGTTCTTCGCCTTCAGGTACTCGTAAAACGCCCGGCCCCCGTCCACGATCACGGCCACCAGCAAGAGCAAAAGCGGTAGTGCCACCAGGAGTAGAACGTAAGCTTGCCCTCGTTCGTCCTTCTTCATCGTCACCACTCGCTCTTGTACTCTTGCAACCTACCCCAGTAGCTCGCCCGAATGGGAAAGACGGGATTAGGATGCAGCCAGCGGGCGAAGGGAACACGGCGCAGGTCCACGGCATACGCCACCTCACACATCACCCATCCCCCCCGCTCCCAATCATCCAACGGCAGGATCGTGACCCTGGCCCGGGAGGGATCGGTCAGCCAGAAGCCCGCCAGGGCGTTCCGAGCCGCAATCCCTCCCTGCCATACTCCCTGACCCCGGTCCAGGGCTTCGATGGCCGTGCGGGTGCAGCTAAACGCCGCCTCCTCGGCCGCCAGATGGGCGTACCAGAAACGACCGAAGAATCCCAGGACTCCAACGATGAGGAGCACGATGGGGATGATAACCAGCACTTCTACGTACCCTTGCCCCTTGTCGTCCCGTCTCACACTCACCGATCTCCTCCTACTTCATCGTCACGACCAGCGTGTACGGCCGGACGCCGGTCGAACGGATGGGAAAAACCAAGACGTACCACTCTCCCCTCCCCAGCAAGGCCGAGAGAGATTCGTCGGGGGTCCCCGGTGTGACGGAGTAAGCCACCGGGTCGCCGGCGGGGTCCCCGTACAGATACAGGTCGTAATCGTCTCCGTCGGGGCCGTCCAGGAAGATGTCCACCGTCCGCGTCACCGTGGTGGTGAAGCGATACCAGTCCTGGTCGGTATCGGAGGCCACGAGGGCCTGGTACACCCCCACGCCTATCTCACACGCCTCGGCCGGAGCATCGTTGGGCTCACACCAATCGGGAGAGGGGGTGGGCGTGGAGGTGGGCACGGGCGTGGGCGTGGGGGTGACGGGATAAAGCCTCATCACCAACGGCAGGTACGCCTCCGGCGAGAGGGTAGGCGTGGCCTCGGGGACCATAGACGGCGATGGCGGGGAAGCCTCCGTTTGCAGCCCCACGACCGTCACGACCGACAAGACGACGACGGTAACGAGAACGGCCGTCCTCATCCTCTGCCTCCTAGTGGAAGTAACCCGGCGGACCACCGTAGAACTGCTCCTTGCGGTGGAACGCCCTGGCCCGGATGGAGAAGACGGCTCCCAACGGGGTGTTCATCGAACGGGAGAGATAGCCGGCCGTGATTCGCATCGGCGGCAGGTTGACGATGGTGTACGTGCCGTCGTAGGCCACGACCGACCGGCCGAGGCCGGCTTCCAGCATCTCCCGGACCGCCTGATAGCCTCGCTCCAACGAGCCGTCGGCCCGGGCCGCCCAGGCCGTTCCCCGGTGAACGGCTACCGAGGCTACCCCCTCGTTCCACCAGGCCCAAAACGTTACGGCGACGAAGAGCGCCAGCAAGAGTAAGATGGGGAAAATTGCCAGAAACTCCAGGTACGCCTGTCCTCGTTCGTCCATCTTCACACCGCCCCTCGGTAGTACGGGGAGGAGGGAAGAGAATCCCCCCTCCCCCCATATGCCTAGTAACTCAGGTCCATAGACTCAACGGCGTTGGCGCTCTCCTGAGCGCGGTTTCGGATGGCCCGATACAGGGCCACGAACGCGACCGAAGCAGCCACGGCCAGCGTTACCAGGATGATGTATTCCAAGAAACCTTGACCGCTGTCGTCGTACAACATCTCGTCTGTCCTCCCTTCTAGTGGTTTGTCAACCGATATTTTGTGGGCGCGAAACAGCCTTATAGGGAGGCGCTCACACCCACAAATTCAGGGTTGACGACCCACTAGCGCCTCATCAAGATGATTCTGCTACACTGGAGTAG
>Ga0256830_1000583_pt1 | contig 28305 bp, 24 predicted proteins | sample 128326metaG_FD_190537 | JGI IMG/M metagenome (GOLD analysis project Ga0256830, IMG submission 190537) | Hydrothermal vent microbial communities from Lau Basin, Pacific Ocean - 128-326 | ecosystem: Environmental > Aquatic > Marine > Hydrothermal vents | place: Pacific Ocean: Lau Basin | collected... | reverse complement strand
CACGCCCGATGTGACGAAGCAGGAGGCGAGGCCGGCATCGTGCGCCCCGCGGATGTCGTGGGCCAGGGAATCGCCGATCGCCAGGATGCGGTCGCGCGGGATTCCGTCGAGGAGGGCGAGGCAGGCCCGGTAGATGCGGGGGTTCGGCTTGCCGATGTAGGTCACCGGCCCGCCGAGTTCCTCGTATTTCCGGGCCACCGCGCCCGGCGCCAGGGCGAGCCGGCCCGCCACCGGCGCCACGATGTCGGGGTTGGAGCAGATGGCCGGGATCCGGCGCTCGGCCGCCCGTTCGACGATCGGCAGATAGTCCTCGAGGGTCCTGTCGGGACTGTCGACGCCGGTGATCAGCAGGAAATCGGCTTCGGCCACGTCCTCGACGAGCTCGAGATCGAGCCCCTCCACCACCGCCATGTCCCCGAAACGGGTGAGCAGGAAGCAGCGGCGGCCGAGACGGGAAAAGGGCGGCTCCGCCCGGCGCGCCAGCGCCTGCCAGGTGACCTCGCCGGAGGTGACCGAACCGTCGACGAGGGCGGGATCCAGCCCCATCTCCATGAGCCGCGCGTCGTTGACGGCCGCCCGCCGGCCGGAGTTCGACAGCAGCACGATCCGCCGGCCGCGTGCCTTCAGCTCGCGGAAGACCTCGCGCACGCCGGGGAACAGGGCCCGCCCGTCGTGCATCACCCCCCACTGGTCGATGATGTAGCCCTCGAACCGGTCCGCGATCTCCCGCAGACCACCGATCGCGCGCGGTACGTCCATCACCTCCTCCCGCCTTGGCGGAGCGGGCCGTTCCTAGGCGAGGGACGCCCGCCCCTCAAGCCCGCGCACGGTCGCTTGACCTGACAGCCGCCGCCGTCATCTGCTAGGTCATCGCGAAGAGAGCCGGGGAGCGGAAGCGGTGGCGGACCTCCTGGATGTGACCCTCGACGACAAGTACCGCCTCGAGCGGGGTCGCGTCTTCATGACCGGGGTGCAGGCCCTCGTGCGCCTGCCGCTCGAACAGCGGCGTCGCGATCTCGCCGCCGGGCACGACACCGCCGGCTACGTCACGGGATACCGGGGCTCGCCGCTGGGCGCCTACGACCAGGAGCTCCAGCGGGCGAAGGCCCTCCTCGAGGCGCACGAGATCGTCCACCGTCCCGGCGTCAACGAGGATCTCGCCGCCACCGCCTGCCAGGGGACCCAGCAGGTGGGGCTGTTCGGCGAGAGCCGCTACGACGGCGTGTTCGCCATCTGGTACGCCAAGGGGCCCGGGGTCGACCGCTCGGGCGACGCCGTGCGCCACGGCAATCTCTTCGGCACCGCCCCCCTCGGCGGGGTGCTGATGCTGCTCGGTGACGATCACCTCTGCGAGAGCAGCACCACCGCGCACCAGTCCGAGTACGCCATGGTGGACGTCATGGTGCCGGTGCTCAATCCCTCGGGGGTGGCCGAGATCCTCGAATACGGGCTGCTCGGGATCGCCATGTCGCGCTTCTCCGGTGCCTGGGTGGCCCTCAAATGCGTCCACGACACGGTGGAGAGCACGGCCTCGGTGGCGGTGGCGCCGGACCGCCCCGCGATCCGCCTTCCCGACGACTACACGCCGCCGCCCGACGGGCTTCACATCCGCTGGCCCGACCACGGGATCGGCCCCAGCATGGCGCTCGCCCAGGAGGCCCGGCTGCACCTCCACAAGCTGGAAGCCGCCCGCGCCTTCGCGCGCGCCAACGGCATCGACCGGATCGTGATCGACGCGCCGGATCCGAAGCTCTCGGTGGTCACCACCGGCAAGTCCTGGATGGACCTCCTGGCCGCCCTCGACCTGCTCGGACTGGATGCCGCGCGCGCGGCCGGACTCGGCCTGCGCATCTACAAGGTCGGCATGACCTTTCCCCTGGAGCCGGTGATGCTCGAGCGGGCGCTCGCCGGCGTCGAGCGGGTGATGGTGATCGAGGAGAAGCGCCCGCTGGTCGAGGACCAGATCAAGACCCTGCTCTACGGCAGCGAGCACCGCCCGCGGATCGTCGGCAAGCGGGACGAGCACGGCGCACCGCTGTTTCCCTCCCACGGCGCGCTCACCATCAACCTCATCGCCCGCGAGCTCGGCCGCCGGCTGGCCGAGCTCGGCGGCGACCGTGCGCTGCGGGCGCGGGTGGAGGCGCTCGACCGGATCGAGCGGGAGCATGCGACGCGCCAGCCGCCGGCCGTGCGCCTGCCCTATTTCTGTGCCGGCTGCCCGCACAACCGCTCGACGAAGGTGCCGGAGGGCTCGCGGGCGGTGGCCGGCATCGGCTGCCATTTCATGGTCCAGTGGATGGACCGCGACACCGCCACCTTCACCCAGATGGGCGGCGAGGGCGCCTCCTGGCTGGGTCAGGCCCCCTTCTCCACCTGCCCGCACGTCTTCCAGAACGTGGGCGACGGCACCTTCTACCATTCGGGATCGCTCGCCGTGCGGGCGGCGGTGGCGGCGGGGGCCAACATCACCTTCAAGATCCTCTACAACGACGCGGTGGCGATGACCGGCGGCCAGAAGATGGAGATCGGCAATCTCACCGTGCCGCGCATCGCCCGGCTGCTCGAGGCCGAGGGGGTGGCCGAGATCGCGGTGGTCACCGACGAGCCGGAGAAGTATCCGATCGGCGTCGATTTCCCCCGCGGCGTGCGCGTCCATCATCGCGACGAGCTCGACGAGGTGCAGCGCCGGCTGCGCGAGGTGCCGGGTGTCACCGCCATCATCTACGATCAGACCTGCGCCGCCGAGAAGCGCCGCCGCCGCAAGCGCGGCCTCATGCCCGATCCGCCGGTGCGGGTGTTCATCAACGAGGAGGTGTGCGAGGGCTGCGGCGACTGCGGCATCCGGTCGAACTGCGTCGCCATCCTGCCCTCGGAGACCCCGCTCGGACGCAAGCGGCGCATCGATCAGAGCGCCTGCAACAAGGACTTCTCCTGCATCGAGGGTTTCTGCCCGAGCTTCGTCACCGTCCACGGCGGGCGGCCGCGACGGCGCGCCTCGGGAACCCGCGAGCTGCCCTTCCCGGCCCTGCCCGAGCCCACCCTGCCGTCCCTCGATTCGCCCTACGCCGTCGTCGTCACCGGCATCGGCGGCACGGGCGTCGTGACGGTGGCGGCCCTTCTGGGCATGGCCGCGCATCTCGAAGGCAAGGGCGTGGCCGCCCTCGACATGATCGGTCTCGCCCAGAAGGGGGGTGCCGTCGTCTCCTTCCTCAAGATCGCCCGCCGCCCTGAGGAGACCGGCGCGCCGCGGGTGGCGGTGGGCGGCGCCGACCTCCTGCTCGGCTGCGACATGGTGGTGGCCGCCGGCCGGATCGCGCTGCCCACGGTGGCCCGGGGTCGCACCCGTCTCGTGGTCAACACCGAGGAGGTGATCACCGGCGACTTCACCCGCGATCCCGAATTCCGCCTGCCGGGGGCGGCGCTGCGCGCGAGCCTCCTCGAGGCCGCCGGCGAGGGGGCGGTGGACTTCGTCGAGGCGACGCGCCTCGCCCGCGCGCTCTTGGGCGATGCCATCGGCGCCAATCTGTTCCTCGTCGGCTACGCCTGGCAGAAGGGGCTGCTGCCGCTCTCCGCCGAGGCCATCCTGCGGGCGGTGGAGATCAACGGCGTCGCGGTGGAATTCAACCGCCGGGCCTTCCTCTGGGGGCGCCGTGCGGCCCACGATCCGAAGGCGGTGGAGGCGGTGCTCGGGCGGGAAACGGAGCGCGAGGCGCCGCCCCACGACCTCGACTCCCTGATCGCCGATCGCGCGCGCCGCCTCGAGGCCTACCAGAACGCCGCCTATGCCGAACGCTACCGCGCGCGCGTCGCCGCGGTGCGCGAGCGGGAGCAGCGGGTGGCGCCCGGCAGCACCGCCCTCGCCGAGGCGGTGGCGCGCAGCCTCTACCGGCTCATGGCCTACAAGGACGAGTACGAGGTGGCGCGTCTCTATGCCGAGGGCGATTTCCTGCGCCGCCTCGAGGAGGAGTTCGAGGGCTGGAAGAAGCTCGAGTTCCATCTCGCGCCGCCGCTTCTGGCCTCCCGGGATCCGCGCACCGGCCGGCTGCAGAAGGCGCGCTACGGTCCCTGGGTGATGCACGCCTTCCGCCTGCTGGCGCGCCTCAGGGGGCTGCGGGGTACCCCCTTCGATCCCTTCGGCCACACCCGCGAACGGCGGCGGGAGCGGGCACTCCTGCGGGAATACGAGGCGCTGCTCGACGAGCTCTCGGCACGCCTCGACCGCGAGACGCTGCCCCTCGCGGTGGACCTCGCCCGACTTCCCGAGCGCATCCGCGGCTTCGGCCACGTCAAGGAGGCCGCGATCCGGGAATACGAACGCGAACGGGAGGCGCTCCTCTCCCGGTTGCGCGGCGGCGAGGCCGGACTGCGGGCGGCCGAGTGATCCTCCGGCGGAGAATCCCTACCTAAACGTCGCATTGCGCCGCCGCGGAACTTTCCCTAAACGGAGGCGGGGTCACCGCATCGGCACGAGACGAGGGAGTCCGCCCGAACCATGAAGATCGGTGTGCTCAAGGAACGGCGCGAGCCGGAGGATCGGGTCGCCGCCTCGCCGGATACCGTCAAGCGCTACCGGAGCGACGGCCACGAAGTGCTGGTGGAGCGCGGGGCCGGCGCCGGCTCGATGATCGCCGACGCGGCCTTCGAGGCGGCCGGCGCCACCCTCCTCGACGATCCGGGCGAGATCTGCGCCGCCGCCGACATCCTGCTCAAGGTCCAGCGGCCCCTCGAGGAGGAGATGGCGCGGCTCCGCGAGGGGCAGGTGCTGGTGGGCATGCTCGACCCCTACATGAACCGGGAGCAGGTGGCGGCCTATGCCGAGAAGGGGGTGATCGCCTTCGCCCTCGAACTGCTGCCCCGCACCACCCGCGCCCAGGCCATGGACGTGCTGTCGAGCCAGGCCAATCTCGCGGGCTACCGGGCGATGCTGGAGGCGATGGAGGCCTACCGGCGGGTGGTGCCGATGATGATGACCGCCGCCGGCACCGTGACCCCGGCCAAGGTGTTCGTGGTCGGCGCCGGCGTCGCCGGGCTGCAGGCCATCGCCACCGCCCGGCGCATGGGGGCGGTGGTCACCGCCACCGACGTGCGGCCGGCCGCCCGCCAGGAGATCGAGAGCCTGGGCGCCAAGTTCGTCGGCTTCATTCCCGAGGATGCGGCGACGGCGGGCGGCTACGCCCGTCCTCTCACCCCCGAGGAGCAGGCCAAGCAGGCGGAGATCGTCGCCGAGCACATCAAGGGCCAGGATATCGTCGTCACCACCGCCCAGATCCCGGGCCGCGAGGCGCCCCGCATCATCACCGCGGCGATGGTGGCCTCCATGAAGCCCGGCTCGGTGCTCCTCGATCTGGCGGTGGAGAGCGGCGGCAACATCGAGGGCAGCCGGCCCGGCGAGACGGTGGAGGCGGACGGGGTGACGATCCTCGGCCCGCGCAACGTACCGTCGCGGGTGGCACCCACGGCCTCGCTGCTCTATGCCCGCAATCTCAACAACTTCCTCGCGCTCGTTGCGAAGAAGGATGCGGAAGGTGTGGAGATCGATCTCGAAGACGAGCTGATCCAGGGCACGCTTCTGACCCGCGACGGCCGGATCGTGCACCCGAACTTCCAGAGCTGAGCCGGAGAAGGAACCATGGAAACCGTCGATCCCGGCGTCATCAATCTGATCATCTTCGTACTCGCCATCTTCGTCGGCTACTACGTGGTGTGGTCGGTGACCCCGGCCCTGCACACGCCGCTGATGTCGGTCACCAACGCCATCTCCAGCGTGATCGTGGTCGGCGCCCTGATCGCCACCGGTGCCGGCGGTTCCTGGGCGGCTCTGGTGTTCGGCTTTCTCGGCGTGATCCTCGCCTCGGTGAACATCTTCGGCGGCTTCGCCGTCACCCAGCGCATGCTCGCCATGTTCAAGAAGCGCGGCTGAGGGGGCGCCGACGATGACTGCCAATCTCGCCGCCCTCGGCTATCTGGTCGCCGCCGTCTGCTTCATCCTCGCCCTCCGCGGCCTGTCGCACCCGAGCACCGCCCGCCAGGGCAACGTCTACGGCATGGCCGGCATGGCACTGGCCGTCGTCGTGACGCTGCTCGTGCTGCCGGCGCCCTCGCTCGGCACCTACCTCCTGATCCTGGTCGGCATCGCCGCCGGCGGCGGGGTCGGCTTCCTGATCGCCCAGCGCATCCAGATGACGGCGATGCCCCAGCTCGTCGCCGCCTTCCATTCGCTGGTCGGTCTCGCGGCGGTGTTCGTGGCCAGCGCCGCCCTCCTCGATCCCGAGGCCTATCACATCGTCAAGAACGGCAGCATCAAGACCGCCTCGCTGCTCGAGATGGGGCTGGGCACCATCATCGGCGCCGTCACCTTCACCGGCTCGGTCATCGCCTGGGGCAAGCTGCAGGCGCGCTTCCCGAAGCACATCGAGGAGAAGATCCCGGAGCCGGTCCTCGCGGTCTTCCGCCTGTTCATGAGCAGCAAGCCCATCCTCCTGCCCGCGCGCCACGTCATCAACCTCGCCATCGGCGCCGGCATCGTCCTGCTGCTGCTCGTCTTCATGGGCACCGAGAGCGGCTTCGTCTTCCTGCTGATGACGCTCCTCGCCTTCGCCCTCGGCGTGCTGCTGATCATCCCCATCGGCGGCGCCGACATGCCGGTGGTGATCTCGATGCTCAACAGCTACTCGGGCTGGGCGGCGGCCGGCATCGGCTTCACCCTCAACAACCCGATGCTGATCATCACCGGCGCGCTGGTGGGCTCCTCGGGCGCCATCCTCTCCTACATCATGTGCAGGGCGATGAACCGCTCCTTCGTCTCGGTGATCCTGGGCGGCTTCGGCGAGACCGGCGCGGCCGCCGCCGAGGAGGGCGAGAAGGTGGCCAAGGCGGGCTCGCCGGAGGATGCCGCCTTCATCATGGAGAACGCCCAGAAGGTGATCATCGTTCCCGGCTACGGCATGGCGGTGGCCCAGGCCCAGCACGCGGTGCGGGAGCTCTACGACGCCCTCACCAAGAAGGGGGTGGAGGTCAAGTTCGCCATCCATCCCGTGGCCGGACGCATGCCCGGGCACATGAACGTGCTGCTGGCCGAGGCCAACATCCCCTACGACGTCGTGTTCGAGCTCGAGGAGATCAACAACGAGTTCCAGACCGCCGATGCCGCCTACGTGATCGGCGCCAACGACATCACCAATCCCTCGGCCAAGGAGGATGCGGATTCGCCCATCTACGGCATGCCGATCCTCGACGTCGAGAAGGCCAAGGCGGTGTTCTTCGTCAAGCGGTCCCTGGCACCGGGCTACGCCGGCATCGACAACCCGCTCTTCTACCGGGACAACACGATGATGCTGTTCGGGGACGCCAAGAAGATCACCGAAGAGGTGGTGCGGGCGCTCGATCCCTGAAACGCGGCGGAGGATCGCGGGGGAAGGCGCCCCCTCGATGCCCGCCATCCCGGCCGGCCGGCGGCGCGGCTCCTCGCGGCACCGGCACCTCGGGGGCGAAACGACGAAGCCCGCCTGACGGCGGGCTCCCGATTCCGATCGCGTCTTCCTGCGGGGTTCAGAGCTCGTCGCGTTCCATCCGCTTCTTCATCAGTTTGCGGTAGCGGCGGATGGCCTCGGCCCGCTCGCGGGCCCGCCGTTCGGAGGGTTTCTCGTAGAAGCGCCGCATGCGCATTTCGCGGTAGAGACCTTCGCGCTGCATCTTCTTCTTGAGCGCGCGCAGCGCCTGGTCGATGTTGTTGTCGCGGACGGTGACCTCGATGATGGCTCGAACTCCTTCGCTGGCGGTTGGACTCGGGACGCACCCACCCTTGCCCGCGCGAGCGGGCGCTGGTCACATAATCCGTTCCGCGCCCGGACGCAAGAGGGCCGCGGGTTCGGGCCCGTGGTCGCGGTCTCCGGAAGACGGCCCCGGCCCAATCTCCTTTTGCTGCCGGCGCGGGATCTGCGCTATCTCGCAGGTGAGCGGCGGACGCGGATCCGCCCCGTCTGCGAGCCACTGGGGGAACCGGCGTGAGCGACCCGGCCGAAGAGCGAACGGCACTCAAGGACCGCATCCTCGAAGCGGCGCTGATGCACGCCGCCTTCGACGGCTGGGGGACGCAGACCCTCCGCAACGCCGCCCTCGACGCCGGTGTCGAGCCGGCCACCGCGAGACGCCTCTTCCCGCGCGGCGGCGACAGCCTCCTCGCCTGGCTCGACGACTGGGCGGACCGGCGCATGTTCGCCCGGGTGGCGGGCGAGGATCTCGACAAGCTGCCGGTCGGCCGCCGCATCGCCCGTCTCGTACGGGCGCGCCTCGAAGCCCTCGCCCCGCACCGCGAGGCGGTGCGCCGGGCGGTGCTGGCGCGCGGTCTGCCCCACAATCTGCCGGGCGGGATCACGGCCCTTTGGCGTACCGTCGACCGCATCTGGGAGGCGGCCGGCTTTCCGGCCGGCGAGCGTCGCGATCTCGACTACTATACCCGCCGGTCGCTCCTGGCCGGCATCCTGGTCGCCACCCTGCTCTACTGGCTCGAGGACGATTCCGAGGGCTGCCGCGAGACCTGGGCCTTTCTCGATCGCCGCATCGCCGAGGTGCTGCGCTACGGCCGGCTCACCGGCCGGCTGTTCGCATTCCTGCGCACGGCGCCTGGCGGCGGCCGCAGCCGGCGCCGCTGACGGGCCGCCGGCCGGCCCTCAGTGGGCCTCCTCCCAGTTGCGTCCCCAGCCGACATCCACGACGAGCGGGACATCGAGCCGCGCCGCTCCCTCCATCACCCGCCGCACCAGCGAGGCGGTCTCCTCCACCTCCCCCTCCGGCACCTCGAACACCAGCTCGTCGTGCACCTGCAGCAGCATCCGGGCGCCCGAACCCGCCCGTTCGAGCTCGCGGGCGACGCGGATCATGGCCCGCTTCATGATGTCCGCGGCGGTGCCCTGGACGGGCGCGTTGATGGCCTGGCGCTCGGCCGCGCTGCGCCGCGAGGGCACCCGGTGGTTGATGTCGGGGATGAAGCAGCGGCGGCCGTAGAGGGTGGTCACGAAGCCCTTCTGCCGCGCCTCCTCCTTGGCGCGCTCCATGTAGGCGCGGACCTCGGGATAGCGCTCGAAATAGGCCTCGATGTAGGCCCGCGCCCGCTCCTGGGGGATGCCGAGGCGCTGCGCCAGCCCCCAGGCGCCGATGCCGTAGATGATGCCGTAGTTGATGACCTTGGCGGCGCGGCGCAGCTCGTAGTCCACCCGATCGAGCGGCACGTCGAACATGCGCGCGGCGGCGGCCGCATGGATGTCGAGCCCTTGCGCGAGCGCGTCCTTGAGGGGCTTCACGTCGGCCATGTGGGCCACCACCCGGAGCTCGATCTGGGAATAGTCGGCCGACAGCAGGAGATGGCCGTCCTCGGGCACGAAGGCCGCCCGGATCGCCCGTCCCTCCTCGGTGCGGACGGGAATGTTCTGGAGATTGGGGTCGCTGGAGCTCAGCCGGCCCGTCGAGGTGGCGGCGAGGTTGTAGGAGGTGTGCACCCGCCCGGTCTCCGGGTTCACCTGCGCGATCAGGGCGTCGCAATAGGTGCGCACCAGCTTCTGGAGCTGCCGCCATTCGAGGACCACCCGCGGCAGCTCGTGTCCCTGGGCGGCGAGTTCCTCGAGGATGTCGGCGCTCGTCGACCAGGCCCCGGTGCGGGTCCGCTTGCCGCCGCCGTCGAGGCCGAGCTCGTCGAAGAGCACCTCACCGAGCTGCTTGGGCGAGCCCGGGTTGAACGGCCGGCCGGCGAGCTCCTGGGCCCGCTCCTCGAGCTCCGCCATGCGGGCGCCGAAGCGGTCGGAAAGCTCGCGCAGGCGCGCCGTGTCGACACGGATGCCGAGCCGCTCCATCGCCGCCACGATGGGAACGAGCGGCCGATCGAGCCCCTCGTAGACGCGGGTGATGCGCTCCTCGACGAGCTGCGGGCGCAGGGCCTCCCACAGCCGCAGCGTGACCTCGGCGTCCTCGCCGCCGTAGGCCACCGCCCGTTCCACGGGCACCCGGTCGAAGGTGATCTGCGAGGCGCCCTTGCCGCACAGGGCGGCATACGACATGGTCTCGTAGCCGAGATAGCGGTTGGCGAGCTCGTCGAGCCCGTGGCCGTGGCTGGTGCCGTTCAGCACGTAGGAGACGAGCAGCGTGTCGTCCTGCGGCGCCACCGCGAGCCCGTGGCGCCCGAGGATCGCCATGTCGAACTTGAGATTGTGGCCGATCTTGAGGATGCCGGGATCGGTCAGGACCGGCGCCAGTCGCTCCGCCACCCCGGCGAAGGCGAGCTGCCCCTCGACGCGGTTCCCGAAATCGTCGACATGCCCGAGCGGCAGGTAGAAGCCCTCGCCGGCCTCGACCGCGAGGCAGATGCCGACGATGCGGGCACGGTCGACGGCCAGGGAATCGGTCTCGAGGTCGATCACGAGCCGTCCCACCTCGCGCGCCCGCGCGAGCACCCTCTCGAGGGCCGCCGGATCGCGTATCGCCGAGAAGCGCGGCGCCTGCGCCTTGCCCGCCTCGCGGGCATGTTCGGCGGCGGCCTCCTCGGCCACCCGTTCGAGGCGGGCGATCAGCGACTTGAAGCCGTTCTCGCGGAAGAAGGCGAGGAGCCTCGCGGGATCCGGCTCCCTGCGCCGGAACTCCGCGAGATCGAAGGGCAGCGGCACATCGTCCCTGAGGCCGACCAGCGCGTAGGACAGTCGGGCGTCCTCGGCGTGCTCCTCGAGGGTGCGGCGGCGCCTGGGCTGGCGGATCCGCTCGAGACCGCTGAGCAGCGCCTCGAGCGAGCCGAACTCCCGCACCAGCTGGGCCGCGGTCTTGACGCCGATTCCCGGCACCCCCGGCACGTTGTCCGAGGGATCGCCGGCGAGCGCCAGCACGTCGCGCACCCGCTCCGGCGGCACGCCGAAGCGCTCCTCCACCTCCTCCGGGCCGATCATGCGGTTCTTCATCGGATCCCACATCGAGATGCCGGGACCGACGAGCTGCATGAGATCCTTGTCGGAGGAGACGATCACCACCTCCCGCCCCGCCTCGCGGGCACGCCGCGCGAGGGTGGCGATGACGTCGTCGGCCTCGAACCCCTCGAGCTCAAGGACCGGCAGGTCGAAGGCCTTCACCGCCTCGCGCACGAGCGGGAACTGCACCTCCATTTCCCGGGGCGGGGCCTCGCGGTTGGCCTTGTACTCGGTGTAGACCTCGTTGCGGAAACTCGGCTTTCCGGTATCGAACACGACCACGATGTCGTCTTCGGGGTTTTCCTGCATCAGCTTCAGCAACATGTTGCAGAAGCCGAACACGGCGTTGACCGGCAGGCCGTCCGGGCGCGTCAGCGGCGGCAGGGCGAAGAACGCCCGGAAGATGTAGCCCGAGGCGTCGACGATCAGGAGACGGGGGGCGGCGCTCGCGTTCATGCCGCCAAGCTAGCGCAGCCCGCGGCCGGCTTCCAGCACCGCCGCCGGCCACCGCGGATGTGGATTTCGCCCCGCTTTTGTCCTACACGGAGCCGCCGGCGGCGACCGGCGGGATCGGGGAGTCGATGAACGCCACCCTTTCTCTTCTCCACATCATCGGCAGCGTCGCCCTGCTACTGTGGGCGGTGCGCATGATCCGCACCGGCATCACCCGCGCCTTCGGTGCCCGCCTCCGGAGCATCGTCGCCCAGGGTGCCGGCAACCGTTTCCGCGCCTTCCTGGCCGGTCTGGCGGTGACCACCTTCCTCCAGAGCAGCACCGCCACGGCGCTGATCGTCAGCTCCCTCGCCAGCCGCGGCGTGCTCGCCACCCTGGGGGCGCTGGCCGTGATGCTGGGGGCGGATCTCGGCAGCACGGTGGCGGCGCAGATCCTGTCATTCAAGCCGCACGCCCTGTCGCCGCTCCTGATCACCCTCGGCGTGGTACTGTTCATGAGCGCCGAATCGGGCGTCCGCCGCCATGTCGGCCGCTTCTGCATCGGCCTCGGCCTCCTGCTCCTCGCGCTGCGCATCCTGCTGGAGGCCACCGCTCCCCTGCGCGACAGCCCGCTCCTCGCCTCGGTCATCCAGGCGCTCACCGGCGAACCGCTGATCGCCGTGCTGCTGGCCGCCGTCATCACCTGGCTCGCTCATTCGAGCCTCGCCACCGTGCTGCTGGTGATGTCGCTGGCCGGCCACGGCGTGATCGCCCCCGAGGCCGCCTTCGCCCTCGTGCTCGGCGCCAATCTCGGCGGCGGCATCGCGCCAGTCGTGATCACCGCCGGCAGCGCGCCCGCCGGACGCCGCGCGCCGGTGGGGAATCTCGTGATGCGGGCCATCGGGGTGGCCATCGCCCTGCCGACGGTGCCCCTCGTGGCGCCCTACGTGGCCATGCTGGAGGCGGACGCGGCGCGCCAGGTGGTGAACTTCCACACCCTGTTCAATCTCGCCCTCGCCGTCGTCATGCTGCCGCTTCTGGGCGGCATCGCCCGGCTGTGCACGCTGATGCTGCCGGCGCCGCCGCGGGAGACCGACCCGGGCGCCCCCCGCTATCTCGACCGGGAGGCCCTCGACACCCCGCCGGTGGCCCTCGCCGCCGCGGCCCGCGAGGCGCTCCGGATGGGCGATGTGGTGCAGTCGATGCTCGCCCGCTCGCTCGATGCGCTCCACGGCAACGACATGGCCCTCATCAACCAGATCAAGGCCCAGGACGACCTGCTCGACCGGCTGCACGAGGCCATCAAACTCTATCTCACCCGCCTGTCGCAGCAGGAGCTCGACCGCGAGGAGAGCCGGCGCTACCAGGAGATCTTCGCCTTCATCACCAACATGGAACACATCGGCGACATCATCGATCTCAACCTGATGGAGATCGCCGAGAAGAAGACCAGGGAACGGCTGCGCTTCAGCCCCCCGGGTTACGAGGAGCTGCGGCGCATCCACGGCAAGGTGATGGAGAACCTGCAGCTCGCCCTCGGGGTGTTCATGACCCGCGACCCGCGCCTCGCCCGCCAGCTCGTGGCCCAGAAGAAGATCGTGCGGGATCTCGAGATCGAGGCCTACGAGAACCATCTGCAGCGGCTTTCGCGGCGTGTCGCCGACAGCGTGCAGACCAGCGCCCTGCATCTCGACGTGATCCGCGATCTCAAGCGCATCAACAGCCATCTGACGGCGATCGCCTATCCGCTGCTGGAAGCCACCGGCGAGCTGCGCGAGACCCGCCTCATCGAGCCGCGGGCAGACACCCCGCCCGAACCGTCGGCCGAGGTGACGGAGCAGCCGAACCTTGACGCCGGGACGCAGTCGGGCCAGCCTGTCGGGGAGGGGAAACCGCGATCACCACAGTCCACAGGGAGGTAGAACATGTTCCTGCGTCGTCGTGTGCTGGGCACCGTTTTCGGCGCGCTGGCGCTGGCCCTCGCGGGGCCGGTGTGGGCCGCCGAGGATTGCCCACGGGGGGATCTGGACGAGCGTTTCTGCGATCGCGACGGCGACCTGGTCGCGGACATTCCCACCGACCCCTCCGAGTGGGTGGATCCCGACACGCTGATCTTCGCCTACACGCCGGTCGAGGATCCCGCCGTCTATCGTGAGGCCTGGTCCGATTTCCTCGACTATCTCGAACAGGTGACCGGCAAGAAGGTGATCTTCTTCCCGGTGGAATCGAACGCCGCCCAGATCGAGGCCATGCGTTCGGGCCGCCTCCACATCGCCGGCTTCAACACCGGTTCCAATCCGCTGGCGGTCAACTGCGCCGGCTTCCGTCCCTTCACCATCATGGCCTCGGCCGACGGGTCCTTCGGCTACGAGATGGAGATCATCACCTATCCCGGTTCGGGGATCGAGAAGGTGGAGGACATCCGCGGCCGCACCCTGGCATTCACCTCGCCGACCTCGAATTCGGGCTTCAAGGCGCCCTCCGCCATTCTCAAGGCCGATTTCGACATGGTCCCGGACCGCGACTTCAAGGCGGTATTTTCGGGCAAGCACGACAACTCGATCCTCGGCGTCGCCAACAAGGACTACGACGCCGCCTCGATCGCCAATTCGGTGAAGGAGCGGATGATCCGCCGAGGCGTGGTCAAGGAGGATCAGCTCAAGGTCCTCTACCGCTCGCAGACCTTCCCCACCACCGGCTACGGCGTCGTCTACAACCTCAAGCCGGAGCTCCAGGAGAAGATCAAGGAGGCCTTCTTCACCTTCGACTGGGAGGGCACCTCCCTGCAGGAGGAGTTCTCCAAGTCCGGCGAAGCGCAGTTCATCCCCATCACCTACAAGGAGCACTGGGCCGTCATCCGCAAGATCGACAAGGCCAACAACGTCTCCTACGCCTGCAAGTGAACCAGACAGGAGCGATCGGCCACGCCCCCGGCGTGGCCGGTCGTGCGCCCATGCTCGAACTGCGGCAACTGGTCAAACAGTATCCCACCGGCGATCGGGCCCTCGACGGCGTCGACCTCGAGGTGCCGGCGGGACAGGTGATGGCCCTGATCGGCCCCTCGGGCGCCGGCAAGAGCACCCTCATCCGCTGCATCAACCGCCTCGTCGAACCCACCTCCGGCGAGGTCTTCCTCAAGGGCGAGAGCATCACCCGGCTGGGGCAGCGGGCGCTCAGGCGCATGCGCCGGCGCATCGGCATGATCTTCCAGGAATACGCGCTCGTCGAGCGGCTGACGGTGATGGAGAACGTGCTCTCCGGGCGGCTCGGCTACGTCGGCTTCTGGAGGAGCTGGTGGCGTCGGTTTCCGGCCGAGGACGTGGAGAAGGCCTATCATCTCCTCGAGCGGGTGGGCCTCGCCGAATATTACGACAAGCGCGCCGACGAGCTGTCGGGCGGTCAGCGCCAGCGGGTGGGCATCGCCCGGGCGCTCGTCCAGGATCCCGAGATGCTGCTCGTGGACGAGCCCACCGCCAGTCTCGATCCCAAGACCTCCCGCCAGGTCATGCGCCTTCTCTGCGAGCTCTGCGAGGAGCGCGGCCTCGCCACCATCATCAACATCCACGACGTGATGCTGGCCCAGATGTTCGTCGAGCGCATCGTCGGGCTGCGCGCCGGCCGCATCGTCTACGACGGTCCGCCCTCGGAGCTCGATCCCGAGGTGCTGACGACCATCTACGGCGAGGAGGACTGGACCACCACCGCCTCGGCCGAGGCCCGCCGACGCGATCCCGGCGGCCCGGGGACCGACGAGGAGCGGCTCGAGGGAATGGTCTGATGGCCACGCCGATCGGCTTCGACGCCCGCGCCTGGCGGCCACCGCCACTGGTCACGAGCCCGCTCCTGCGCTGGGGGATCGGCCTCGGCTTCGCGCTCTATCTGGCGGTGGCCGTGGGCACCCTCGAGATCAACTGGGCGCGGGTATGGGAGGGGCTCGACCGCGGCTGGGCCTTCGTGCTCGCCTTCACCGAGCCGGACTTCACGAGCCGCTGGCGCGACATCAGCCAGGGGCTGCTCGAAAGCCTCACGATGACGGTGGTCTCCACCGTCGTCGGCATCGCCATCTCCATCCCCATCGCGCTGGGGGCGGCGCGCAATCTCGCGCCCCTGCCGATCTACCTCCTCTGCCGCGGCATCGTCGCCGTCTCGCGCAGCTTCCAGGAGGTGATCATCGCCATCTTCTTCGTGGCCATGTTCGGCTTCGGTCCCTTCGCCGGCTTCCTCACCCTGTCCTTCGCCACCATCGGCTTTCTTGCCAAGCTGCTGGCCGAGGACATCGAGGACATCGAGCGCGGCCAGGCGGAGGCGGTGCGGGCCACCGGCGCCTCCTGGCTGCAGTGGCTGGTCTACGGCATCCAGCCACAGGTGATGCCGCGGCTGATCGGTCTCTCCCTCTACCGTCTGGACATCAACTTCCGCGAGAGCGCGGTGGTCGGCATCGTCGGCGCGGGCGGCATCGGCGCCACCCTCAACACCGCCTTCGACCGCTACGAGTTCGACACCGCCGCCGCCATCCTGCTGATCATCATCGGCATCGTGATGGCCGCCGAATACAGCTCCAGCATGATCCGCGCCCGGATACAGTGAGATGCCGCTCATCACCCGCGACGACCGCATGATCTGGCGCCGCCGCGCCACCGGCCGGGACCTCGCCGTCTGGGCGGGCTGGCTCGTGGGCACGGCGATCTTCGTCTGGTCCTGGCAGGTCATTTCCGAGAACACGATCTGGTTCTTCGTCAGCGATTCGCCGCGCGTCGCCGCCGATATCGGCTCGCGCATGGTCCCCCCCGCCTGGGACTATCTGCCGGCATTGTGGAAGCCCCTGTGGGACACCATCAACATCGCCACCCTGGGCACCCTGCTGGCCCTCGTGATGGCGGTACCGGTGGCCTTCATGGCCGCTCGCAACACCACTCCGAGCGTATTGTTCCTGCGGCCGCTGGCGCTTTTGATCATCGTCTCCTCGCGCTCCATCAACTCCCTCATCTGGGCCCTCCTGCTGGTGGCCATCGCCGGCCCGGGCGTGTTCGCCGGCATCATCGCCATCGCGCTGCGGTCGATCGGCTTCGTGGCCAAGCTCCTCTACGAGGCGATCGAGGAGATCGACCCCCTGCAGGTGGAGGCGGTGCGCGCCACCGGCGCCAGCGAGGGTCAGATCATCAGCTACGCCATCGTCCCCCAGGTGATGCCCGCATTCGCCGGCATCTCGGTCTTCCGCTGGGACATCAACATCCGCGAATCGACGGTGCTCGGCCTCGTCGGAGCCGGCGGCATCGGCCTCGAGCTCCAGGCCTCCCTCAACGTGCTGGCCTGGCCGCGGGTGACGGTGATCCTGCTCGCGATCTTCGCCACCGTGCTGATCAGCGAGTGGGTCAGCGCCCGCATCCGCCACGCCGTCATCTAGCGCCGACCGTTCCCCGTGATATACCGGCCTCCGAGAGCCAACGAACCGGAGGACCCTGAGGTGCGCGTCACCGTTCCCGCCCTCGCCCTGACCCTGTTCCTCGCCGCCTGCACCACCGGTCCCGAAGGCCGGCCGGAGGTCGGCCAGCGCACCGCCACCGGGGCCGCCGTGGGTGCGGTGCTCGGCGGCGTGGCCGGCGCCATCCTCGACAAGAACGACGTCCGCGGGGTGGCCGTGGGCGCCGCCGTCGGCGCCGCCATCGGCGGCGGTATCGGCTACATGATGGACCAGCAGCAGAAGGCGTTCGAACAGGCGCTGGAGGCGGAACGGGCGCGACGGGTGGCGGAGGTCGAGCGGGTGCGCGAGGACCTGCTCCGCATCACCCTCTCGAACGAGGTCAGCTTCGATTTCGACAGCGCCGAGATCAAGCCCGCCTTCCGCCCCACCCTGCAACGCCTGGCCGAGGTGCTGATCAAGTACGACCGCTCCCGCGCCCGCATCGTCGGCCATACCGATTCGGTGGGAGCCGAGGACTACAATCTCGAACTGTCGCTGCGCCGGGCCGAGGCGGTGCGCGATGCGTTGATCGCATACGGGGTGCCGCCCGAACGGCTGAGCGCCGAGGGCCGCGGCGAGGCCGAGCCGCGGGCGAGCAACGCCACCGAGGCCGGACGCCAGCTCAACCGCCGGGTCGAGATCTTCGTGTCACCGACCGCGGCCTGAGGGTTCCGAATGACGGGGAGGAGGACGGGCATGAGCGAAGGGCGTCACGTGCTGGCGATCGACCAGGGGACCACCAGCAGCCGGGCGATCGTCTTCGATGCCGCGGGCGGGATCGTCGCCACCGCCCAGAAGGAGCTCACCCAGCACTATCCCGCCGACGGCTGGGTCGAGCACGATGCGCGGGAGATTTGGGCGGATACCCTCGCCACCTGCCGCGAGGCGCTGGCCCGGGCCGGCCTCGGGGCCGGAGACGTGGCCGCCATCGGCATCACCAACCAGCGCGAGACCACCCTGCTGTGGGAGCGGGAGAGCGGCGAGCCCGTGCATCGCGCCATCGTCTGGCAGGACCGCCGCACCGCACCGCTGTGCCGCGAGCTGGTGGCCGAGGGCCTGGAAGAGCACGTCCGCGAACGCACCGGCCTCCTGATCGACGCCTATTTCTCGGCCACCAAGCTCGCCTGGCTGCTCGACAACGTGCCCGGCGCCCGCGAGGCGGCCGAACGGGGACGCCTCGCCTTCGGCACCGTCGACAGCTTCCTTCTCTGGCATCTCACCGGCGGGCGGGTGCACGCCACCGACGCCGCCAACGCCTCCCGCACCATGCTCTGGGACATCCACCGCGGCTGCTGGGACGCCACCCTGCTGCGCCGGCTGCGCATTCCCGAGGCGGTACTGCCCGAGGTGAAGGACAACAGCGGCGCGTTCGGCACCACCGACAGCGGGCTGTTCGGCCGCGCCCTTCCGGTCACCGGCATGGCCGGCGACCAGCAGGCGGCCACCTTCGGCCAGGCCTGCTTCGCCCCCGGCATGCTCAAGAGCACCTACGGCACCGGCTGCTTCGCCCTCCTGAATACCGGCGAGACCGCGATCCCCTCCCGCAACCGTCTGCTGACCACCGTCGCCTGGCGGCTCGGTGGCCGCACGACCTACGCCATCGAGGGCAGCATCTTCATCGCCGGTGCCGCCGTGCAGTGGGTCCGCGACGGGCTCGGCATCATCGCGGACGCGGCCGAGAGCGAAGCCATCGCCGCCCGGCTCCCCGACACCGCCGGCGTCTATCTGGTGCCCGCCTTCACCGGTCTCGGCGCGCCCTGGTGGGATCCCGACGCCCGCGGCGCCATCCTCGGCCTCACCCGCGCCAGCCGGAGGGAGCACATCGTCCGCGCGGCCCTCGAATCGGTCTGCTACCAGACCGCCGACCTCATGCAGGCGATGGCCGAGGACGTGGCCGCCGCCGGCGCCGCGAGCCCGCCGCGGGAGCTGCGGGTGGACGGCGGCATGGTCGCCAACAGCTGGCTCTGCCAGTATCTGGCCGATGTCCTCGACCGCCCCATCGACCGTCCGGCGGTGACCGAGACCACGGCGCTCGGAGCCGCCTATCTGGCCGGCCTCGCGGTCGGTCTCTATCCCTCCATGGAGGATATCGCCACCGCCTGGCGGCGCGAGCGGCGCTTCGAGCCGGCGATGGACGCGGCCACCCGCGAGGCGCGGCTGCGCGGCTGGAGGGACGCCGTTTCCCGGGTGCGCAGCCGGCAGGTCTGAGCGGTCACCCGTGCGGCTGCGCATCGCCACCTTCAATCTCGAGAACCTCGGTGCCGGGGACGGGCCGCCGCTCGAGCAGCGGATCCGCGTCCTGCGTCCGCAGCTGCTGCGGCTCGAGGCCGACGTTCTGTGCCTGCAGGAGGTCCACGGCCAGAAGCCGGCGGGTGCCTCCGAACGGCGCCTCGCGGCCCTGGACCGGCTGCTCGCCGATACCCCCTATGCCGCCTTCGCCCGCGTCGTCAGCCATCTGCCGGGAAGCGCCGGTGCGGTGGCCGACGTCCACAATCTGGTGGTGCTCTCGCGCCTGCCCGTGACGGCACGGGCGCAGGTCCGCCACGACTTCGTCCCGCCGCCCCTCTACCGGCCGCGAACCGCCGATCCGCCGCCCCGGGAGCCGCAGCCGATCGGCTTCGGCCGCCCGTTTCTCCACGTCACGCTCGATCTCGGTGGCCGTGCCCTGCATCTCCTCAACCTCCATCTGCGGGCGCCGCTCGCGGCACCGGTCGCGGGCCAGAAGGAGAGCGCTTCGGTGTGGCGCAGCTGCGCCGGCTGGGCGGAAGGTTTCTTTCTGGCAGCGGTCAAGCGGAGCGCCCAGGCGCTCGAGGCGCGGCTTTTGGTGGACCGCCTGTTCGACGCCGACCCCGAGGCGCTGGTCGCGGTGGTCGGTGACCTCAACGCCGAGACCTTCGAGGTGCCGGTCCGCCTCCTGCTGGCCGAGCCCGGCGATACCGGCAACGGCGCCCTCGCACCCCGTGCGCTGGTACCTCTCGAGCGGTCGCTGCCCGGCGACCGGCGCTTCTCGGTGATCCATCACGGCCGGCGGGTGCTGCTCGACCACATCCTGGTCTCGCGTCCGCTGCTGGCCGGCTTCCGCCACATCGAGGTGCACAGCGAGACCCTGGGCGACGAGGTGGAAGCGGCGTGGCCGGGACGTGATACCGGCGAATCCTGCCACGCGCCGCTGGTGGCCGAGTTCGCCCTGCCCGATTCCGCCTGACGGCTAGCCGGGACCCGCCTCGGGCAGCTCGTGCACATGCACGTCCTGGGCGGCGTGGCGGGCGAGGATGGCGAGCGCCCGTCGCTCCTGCTCGGGATCGTCGATCCGCACCCAGAGCAGGATCCCGCCCCGCTCGAGCTGCTCCTCGAGCCAGCGCGCGTGCCGGTCGTCCATCCAGTGGGCGAGCACGGTGGCCAGTGCCGCTCCGCCCACCGCGGCGCCGATGATGGCCGCCGCCAGCGGGCCGGCGGTGGCCACCACGGTACCGGCGGCGATCAGGGTCGGCAGGATGGTCACCGAGTTCCACACCGTGGTCTCGCGCTCGGCGAGATCGCGAAGGGAGACGAAGGCGGTACGTGGCGCCTCGGGATCGTCCTCCAGCTCCTCCACCCGCCGGTAGCGGTGGCCGAGCTTCTTCTCCACCGTCTCCTCGCCGGCCAGCATGCTCAGGGCGTCGCGCGAAAAACCGGCGGCCAGCAGTTCCTCGACCGCCGTTTCGAAGGCGGCGACATCGTCGAACACCGCCACCGCCTCGCGCCGCCTGCCGGCTCCGCTCTCCGCGCTCCGCTCCATCACCGCCTCTCGCTGGTTGACCGGCGGATCTTAGAGAGACGCTCGGCGCTCGTCACCCGCTTCGACTCGTCCGGCGGCCCCCGACACCGATCCCGCGCTCCGTCCCCGGGTCGGCCGCGGCGGTGCCGGGCCGCCCGCCGTCTCGCACCGCCGGGCGGCGGCCCGGCTCGGAAAGGGGCAGGCGGCGGACGCGCATCGCGTCCCTCCCGACCGTGCGGGGAAGCGGCGACGGAAGCGCCGGCATCGTGCCCACCGGCGGACCGTCTCCCGCGCGGGGCGGAGCGGCTCAGTTGCCGCGCTCGCCCGGGGTCTCGGCGCCGAAGGGCACCGCCGCGTTCCCGGCGGATGCCGATCCCTCCTCCCCCTCGTGCAGCGTCTTCGGAGGTTCGGCCCTGCCCGCGTGCAGGAGAACGATGGAGATGCGGCGGTTGCGCGGATCCCGGGGATCCTCGGTGACGAAGGGTTCGGTGTCGGCCTTGCCCACCACCTCGGCGATCCGCTGCGGGTCGAGGCCGAGCTCCACCAGTTCCTCGCGGGTGGCGTTGGCGCGGTCGGAGGAGAGCTTCCAGTTGTCGTAGCCCGAGGAGGCGGAGAAGGGCGTGGCGTCGGTGTGGCCGCGGATCGAGATCTTGTTGGGCAGCCCCTTGATGGCCTCGACCACCAGGCCGAGGAGCTTGCGCGTGTGGGGATACATGCGCGCGCCGCCGGCGGGGAACATCGCCGAATGCTCGCGGTCGATGAGCTGGATGCGCAGCCCTTCCGGGGTCTCGTCGATGAGGAGCTGGTTCTTGAACTTCTCGAGCTCCGGGGTGCTGGCGATGGTGTTCAGGATGGCCGCCTTGGCGCGGTCGAAGCTCTCCTGCTCGCGCCGTTCGCGCTCGGCGGCCAGCAGCGGGTCGTCGGCCCCGGAATCCTCCCCCTCGACCGCTGCCGCGTCGCTCAGATCGAGCTCGAAGGCGGGGGGCTCCTCCTCCTCGGTGGTGGGTACCCGCATCGACATGTCGAAGGGCGTGACCGGGGCCGGCGAGACCGACCGCTCCGGCGTCACCGTGATGCCGTCGAGTAGTCCTCCGCTGCCGCCGGGAGTGCCCACGTTGAGGTCGCTCTCGCTGAAGTAGCGCGACAGTCCCTCGAGCGTCGCCTTGTTGGCCGAGGCGATCAGCCACAGCAGCAGGAAGAAGGCCATCATGGCGGTCACGAAATCCGCGTAGGCCACCTTCCAGGCGCCGCCGTGGTGTCCGTGGCCGCCCTCCTCGACGACCTTGCGGATGACGATGGGCTGGTTGGGATCGGCCATGACGGTCAGGCGGCCAGCGGATCGGAGGGCAGGCTGTTCAGGTGCTCGTCCATCTCCTGGAAGCTGGGCTGAACCTCACTCGGCACGTTGCCGCGCGCGAGTTCCACCGCCACCGGCGCCGAATGCCCCTGGAGATAGGCCACCAGCGCGTCGCGGATGATGGTGTAGAACTGCCCGTCCTGCTCGTAGATCTGGTTGAGCCGCGCCGCCATCGGGCCGACGAAGCCGTAGGCCATGAAGACGCCGAGGAAGGTGCCGACGAGGGCGCCGCCGATCATCGCCCCGAGCACCTCCACCGGTTCGTTGATCGAGGCCATGGTCTTGATGACACCGAGCACGGCGGCGACGATGCCCAGTGCGGGGATGCCGTCGGCCATGGTCTGCAGGGCGGCCGCCCGGGCATGGGCCTCGGCGTGATGTTTCTTGAGCTGGCGCTGCATGCAGTCCTCGACCTGATAGGGATCGTCCATGCTCATGGTCATCATGCGCAGCGTGTCGGCGATGAAGTCGAGAGCGAAATGGTCGTGCTGGATCTTGGGAAACTTGCCGAAGAGCGTGCTCTCGTGCGGCTTGTCGACATGGGGCTCCAGGACCAGTACACCGCGCGTCTTGAGCAGTTTGACGATCATGTACATGAGGGAAAGGAGGTCGCGGTAGTCCTCCTTCTTCCACTTGGGTCCGGAAAAGATGAGCTTCATGTCGGCGAGGGTGCCCTTGAGGACGCTGCCGCCGTTGGCGATCATGAAGGCGCCGATGGCCGCACCGCCGATGATCATGAGCTCGAACGGGGCGGCCTTGATGATGACGCCGAACTTGCCGCCGGCGAGCGCGAAGCCGCCGAAGACCATGACGAAGACCACGACGATGCCGATGATTGCCAGCATGGACCGCTCCGGTGTTCCGGACGGCCCAAGCAATACAGCCCCGATCTTACGGAAAGGTTAACGGCGTCTTGATCCTGTGCCCTCACTCGGTCGCGCGCTGACGGACGAGCCGCGCCTTCTCGCGCTGCCAGTCCCGCTCCTTGAGCGCCGCCCGCTTGTCGTGGAGCTTCTTGCCGCGGGCGAGCCCCAGCTCGACCTTGACCCTGCCGTTGGGGGCGAAATAGAGGGCGAGCGGCACGAGGGTCATGCCCTTGCGCCGCACCGCGCCGCTCAGCCGCTCGATCTCCCGCTTGTGCAGCAGCAGCTTGCGCGGACGCGTGGGCTCGTGGTTGAAGCGGCTGGCCGGCCCGTATTCGGGAATGTTGCAGTTGAAGAGCCAGAGCTCGCCCTGCATCTCGCCGGCATGGGCCTCGGCGATGCTGGCCCGTCCCTGGCGCAGCGCCTTCACCTCGGTGCCGGTGAGCACGATGCCCGCCTCGATCCGCTCCTCGATATGGTAGTCGTGGAAGGCGCGCCGGTTGCGGGCGACGATGCGGCGACCCCCGTCGGCGGCGCTCATCGCATGGTCAGGAGAGCAGTCCGAGGCCGCGCATGGCCGCCTCCACCGCCCGCCGGGTGGCCTCGCCCACCGGCACCAGCGGCAGCCGCAGCTCCTCCTGGCAGCGGCCGAGCCGCGACACGGCGTATTTCACCGGCGCCGGGCTGGTCTCCAGGAAGAGGGCGCGGTGGAGAGGCAGCAGGCGCCGGTGGAGCGCGAGCGCCTCCGCCGCGTCACCGCGACGCCAGGCCTCGTGGAGGGAGGCGCAGAGCCCGGGCGCCACATTGGCGGTGACCGAGATGCAGCCCTGCCCGCCATGGGCCAGGAAGGCCAGGGTGTTGGCGTCCTCGCCCGTGAGCTGGCAGAAATCCTCGCCGCACAGCTCGCGGGTCACGAGCGGACGCACGATGTCGCCGGTGGCGTCCTTGACGCCCACGATGTTGGGGAGCTCGGCGAGCCGCGCCATCGTCTCGGGGCTCATGTCGACGACGCTGCGGCCGGGAATGTTGTAGACGATGATGGGCAGATCGACGGCGTCGTGGATCGCCCGGTAGTGGGCGTAGAGCCCTTCCTGGGTGGGCTTGTTGTAGTACGGGGTGACGACCAGCGCGGCGTCGGCCCCCGCCCGTGCGGCGTGGCGGGTGAGCCGGATCGCCTCCTCCGTGCAGTTGGACCCGGTGCCGGCGATCACGGGACGCCGTCCGGCCACCGCCTCGATGCACAGCTCGACCACCCGCTCGTGCTCCTCGTGGCTCAGCGTCGGGCTCTCGCCGGTGGTGCCCACGGGCACGAAACCGTGCGTCCCCTCGGCGATGTGCCATTCGATCAGATCGCGGAAAGCCTGGACGTCGATCGCCCCGTTGCGAAACGGCGTGATCAGCGCCACAATCGAGCCGTGGAACGCCATCTTTCGACCCGTGATGTTCATCGCCCGTTAACCAAAGGGCAGCATAGAGGGAGGGAGACGCAGCAGCAAGCGGGGCCGGGGGGCGGACAGCCGGAGGCGGCGTACGGATGAAGCGATCCCCGATGCGTTCGACCGACAGCCTGTTCGTGGCCCTGTGGACGGCCCTCCTGCTCTTCCTTCTCCTTCCGTCGCCGTTCTCCGGGAACGTGGCCCGCGGGGCCACCGACCGGCCGTTCGAGCGGGCCGTGGGTGCGCTGCGGGCCGAGGACTGGCCGCGGGTGCGCGAGCTCGCGGCGCGCCTGCGTGATCCGGTGCTGCGCGACTATTTCACCTGGCGCGACATCCGCGACAACGGCGAGGAGCTGCCGGTGGCCCGGCTCGTCGCCTTCCTCGACCGCCGGCCCCACTGGCCCGCGGCGGGTACGTTGCGGCGGCTCGTGGAGCGGCGCCTGCCTCTCGCCACCGAGCCGGAGCGGGTGATCGCCCATTTCCGCCGCCATCCACCGCTCACCGGTCGCGGGCGGCTGCTCCTCGCCCGCGCCCTGCTGCGCCGCGGCGACCGCGCGCGGGTCGCCGAACTGGTGCGCAGGGGATGGCCGGAGGCCGAACTCGATCCGATCGACGAGGCGGCCTTCCGCAGCGCCTTCGCCGACTGGATCGACCGCCGGCTCGAGGTCGCGCGCCTCGATCGCCTGCTGTGGCAGGGAAGGCTCGACGCCGCCCGCCGCATGCTCGAGCGGGTGGGACGGGACCATCGACGCCTCGCCCTCGCCCGTATCGCCCTGCAGACCGCGAAGCCCGGGGTGGACGGCTACATCGCGCGGGTGCCGAGGCGGCTGCTGCGGGATCCCGGCCTCCTCCACGACCGTCTGCAATGGCGGGCGCGCAAGGGCCGGCGCGCCGGCGTGCGGGAGATCCTGATGCGACCGCCGGAGCGGCTGGTGGACCCGGTCCGCTGGTGGCCACCGCGCCGGGCGGAGATCCGCCGTCTGCTCGAAGAGGGCGACTATGGGCGGGCCTACCGGCTGGCCCGCGGGCACCGCCAGCGGCGCGGGCTCGCCTATGCCGAGGCGGAATGGCTCGCCGGCTGGATCGCGCTGCGTTTCGTCCGGCGCCCCGGGGAGGCGCTGGCCCGTTTCGAACGGCTCTACGAGGCGGTGAAGACCCCGGTCAGCCGTGCCCGCGCCGCCTATTGGGCGGGCCGGGCGGCCGCCGCCCTCGGCCGGCGGCAGGCGGCCCACCGCTGGTTCGACCGGGCACGCGCCCATCCCACCACCTTCTACGGCCAGCGTGCCGCCGAGGAACTCGGCGCCCGGGCCGCACTCGAGATCCCGCCTTTGCCCGAGCCCGCCGCGGCGCTGCGCCGCCGCTTCGACGAGGACGGTCGGGTGCGGGTGGTGCGCGCCCTGTGCCGGGCCAGCGCCGGCACCTTCGCCCGCCCCTTCGTGCTGCGGCTGGCGGCGGCCGCCGAGAGCCCGCCCGAGGGCACGCTGCTGCTGCGTCTCGCCCGCGACTGCGAGCGTCCCGAGCTGTTCGTGACCGCCGCCAAGCGGCTGGTGCGCCGCGGCCTCGTCGATCGCCTCTACACCTTCCCCCTGCCCCGCTTCCGCGACGCCGTGATGCCCGAGGGGGATCCCGCCGAGAGGGCGCTGCTGCTGGCCATGGCCCGCCAGGAGAGCCATTTCGAGCTCGCCGCGCGCAGCCCGGCGGGCGCCCGCGGTCTCCTGCAGCTGATGCCGGCGACCGCCCGACCGCTCGCCGCCCGCGAGGGCCTTCCCTTCAGCTTTCAGCGGCTGCTCGGGGATCCCGGCTACCAGTTCGATCTCGCGACCTCCTACCTCGCGCGGCTGCGGGCCCGCTTCGAGGGGCATCCGGCGCTCGCCATCGCCGCCTACAACGCCGGTCCCTCCCGGGTGCGGAACTGGCTCGCCGCCTACGGCAGGCCACGGCCCGAAGACACCCACCGCCTCGTGGACTGGGTGGAACGCCTGCCCTTCGCCGAGACCCGCAACTACGTCCAGCGCGTACTCGAAGGGCAATTCGTCTACGGCCGCCTGCTGGCCCGCCGGGAACTCCCCCGTGATTTGCGCGTTCCCGTGGCCGCGGGCAGAATGGCGCTGCCGCTGCCCCGCCGGAGACCGGAACGATCCTCGTGAGCCGCGCCCTCGACCCCGAACCGATCCGCGCCTGCGTGTTCGACGCCTACGGAACCCTGCTCGACTTCTCCTCGGCGGTGGCCGGCGAGAAGGCGGTCCTCGGTGAGCGCGCGGACGCCCTCGACGCCCTCTGGCGGCGCAAGCAGCTCGAGTACACCTGGCTGCGGGCGCTGATGCGGCGGCACGCCGATTTCCGTACCGTCACGGCGGAAGCCCTCGACCATGCCATGGAAGCGCTCGGCATCGGCGACGAGGGCCTGCGCGACCGTCTGCTCGCGGCCTACGACCGGCTCGCGCCCTATCCCGAAGTGCCGGCTACCCTCGAACGGCTGGCGGCCGGCGGCCTCCGCCTCGCGATCCTGTCCAACGGCACGCCGGAGATGCTGGCGAGCGGCGTCGCCAGTGCCGGCATCGGCGGCCGGCTGGAGGCGGTGCTGTCGGTGGAGGAGGTGGGCGTGTTCAAGCCCGCTCCCGAGGTGTACATGCTGGCCACCCGCAGTCTCGGCCTCGCCGCCCGCGAGATCGCCTTCCTCTCCTCCAACGCCTGGGACGCCCATGGCGCCGCGAGCTTCGGCTTTCGGGCAGTATGGATCAACCGCTCGGGAGCACCGTGCGAGCGGCTTCCGGGCGAGTTCGCGGCCGAGATCCCGAGCCTCGCCGAGCTGCCTGCCCTGCTGGGGGTGGCGTCGTGAGCACCGCCGGAGCGCCCGCGGCGACGGATGTCGGGGACGCTCCCCTCCCGACCTTCGCCGATGTCCTGGCGGCCGCACGGCGGTTGCACGGTGTCGCCCGCAGGACGCCGCTCCTGTCGCATGAGCGCCTCGACGAGCGGGTGGGCGGCCGGCTGCTGATCAAGCCGGAGCCGCTCCAGCACACGGGCTCCTTCAAGTTCCGCGGCGCCTACAACGCGCTCCGCTGCCACGCAGCCTCGGCCGTCGTTGCCTATTCCTCCGGCAACCACGCCCAGGGGGTGGCCCGGGCGGCGCATCTCCTGGGCATTCCCGCCTGTATCGTCATGCCGGCGGACGCGCCCGCCATCAAGCGCGCCGCCACCGAGGCCTGGGGCGCCCGGGTCGTGACCTACGACCGCGACCGGGAGGTGCGCGAGGAGATCGGCGAGCGGATCGCCGCCGAACGCGGTGCGACCCTCGTCCGCCCCTACGACGACCCCCATGTGATCGCCGGCCAGGGCACGGTCGGCCTCGAGATCGCCCGCCAGTGCCTCGCCCGCGGCATCCTCCCCGACGCCGCCCTCTTCCCCTGCGGCGGCGGCGGGCTCGTGAGCGGCAGCGCCCTCGCGCTGCGCGCCTGCCTGCCCGGGATCGCCGTCCACAGCGTCGAGCCCGAGGGCTTCGACGATACCGCCCGCTCGCTGCGTGCCGGGCAGCGCCTGGCCAATCCGCCGGGTGGGGAGAGTCTCTGCGACGCCCTCCTGGCGCCCACCCCGGGCGCGCTCACCTTCGCCCTCAACCGCCGCCTCCTGGCCGGCGGGCTCGCGGTCTCCGACGCCGAGGTGGCCGAGGCCATGCGCCTCGCCTTCGAGACCCTCAAGATCGTGGTCGAGCCGGGCGGCGCGGTGGCGCTGGCAGCCGTCCTTTCCGGGCGCTTCGACGGCCGCGGCCGCACCACGGTGGTGGTGCTGTCGGGCGGCAACGTCGATCCCGCCCTGTTCGCCGCCGTCCTCGAGGGGCGGGCGCCGCCCGCCTGATCTCACTCCGCCGCCCGCAGCTCGGCCTCGCGCACCGGCAGGGTGAAGCAGATGGCGGCGCCGCCGAGCTGTCCCTCCTCGCACCAGATGCGGCCGTCGAAATGCTGGACGATCTCGCGGCAGATGGCGAGGCCGAGACCGGTGCCGTGGGGCTTGTCCTTCATCGAGCCGCCGATCTGCCGGAACTTCTCGAAGATCGCC
>Ga0256830_1000582_pt1 | contig 28317 bp, 19 predicted proteins | sample 128326metaG_FD_190537 | JGI IMG/M metagenome (GOLD analysis project Ga0256830, IMG submission 190537) | Hydrothermal vent microbial communities from Lau Basin, Pacific Ocean - 128-326 | ecosystem: Environmental > Aquatic > Marine > Hydrothermal vents | place: Pacific Ocean: Lau Basin | collected... | reverse complement strand
CCATCTCGAGGCCGGCGGGGTTCTCGGGGTCGGGACCGACAGCCAGGTCGGCCGGGACGTGGCGGGGGAATGCCGCCTGCTCGAGTGGGGGGCGAGGCTCAGAACCGGGAAGCGATGTCTCGCGTCTTCCCCGGAGGAGGCCCGGGAAGGCCGTCCCGGCGCCTGCGCCGGATGGCGGCTCTTCGCGGAGGCCCTTCGCGGGGGCGCGCGGGCTCTCGGGCTGCCGGGAGTGTCGCCGGAGCCAGGCGCCCCGGCCGATTTCGTCGTCCTCGACCCCGAGAACCCGCTCCTCCAGGGCATCCCCGAGGAGGAACTGCTCGCGGCCTGGATCTTCGGAGGCGGCGGCGGGATCCGGGAGGTCTGGGTCGGAGGGCGTCGCCGCGTCGCGGACGGCCGGCACCGCGATCGCGATTCCCTGTTCGCGAAGTTCCGCGCCTGTCTCGAAAGACTGAGGAGTCGGATCTGACATGGACGCGCTCTTCGACCATCACCCTCCGGAAGGGGAACCCCTTCCCCTCGTCGTCAGCATTCCGCACTCCGGGACCTTCGTCCCCTTGGAAATCGCCCGGGGTTTCGCCGGACCCGAGATCGAGGCCCTTCCGGACACCGACTTCCACCTCGAACGACTCTACGACTTCGCGTCCGCCCTCGGCGCCGAGGTCCTCGTCGCCCGGACGAGCCGCTACGTCGTCGACTTGAACCGCCCCCGGGACGGCGCGCCCCTCTATCCCGGACGGGCGGAGACCGAGGTCGTACCGACAAGAAGTTTCGCGGGAGCCCCGATCTGGCGTCCCGGACGGGAACCGGATCAAAAGGAACGGGAGGAGAGGCTCGGAGCCTTCTGGGATCCCTACCACCGCGAGCTTCGGAGGATCCTCGAAAGGCTGCGCGAGCGCCACGGGTACGCGCTGCTCTTCGACGCCCACAGCATCCGCGGGGAGGTGCCGAGGCTCGTCCAAGGCCGCCTCCCCGACCTGATGCTCGGAAGCGCGGGGGGGCGGTCCTGCGATCCGAGGATCCGCGACGCCGTCCGGGAGGTCCTCGAGAACGGCGGGTACGACTTCCGGCTCGACGATCCCTTCCGGGGCGGCTACATCACGCGCGGCTACGGAAGGCCCTCGGAAGGCGTCCACGCCCTCCAGCTCGAGATGAGCCAGAGGATCTACATGGAGGAGGATCCTCCGTGGACCTACCGGGAGGATCGGGCGGCCGCCCTGCGTCCCCTGCTCCGGCGCGCCCTCGAGACCTTCGCCGCGGAGGCCCGGGCCCATCTCTGAAGAGCGGCCCGCCGCGGGGTCAGGGGCCCCAGGGGCAGCGCCAGGTCTGGAGGATGTGCATGTAGTTGGCCCTCGTGAAGGCGCCGGGGTCCGGGCTCTTGTCGAGGTTCATGCTGTCGCGGCACTGGTCGAGGGAATCGTACTCGTGCGCCTCGAGCCAGGACTCGAGACCTCGGCGGAGGACCTCGAGCTGTTCGGGACCCTTCCGGAGGAGGGACGAGACGACCTGGACGGCGTCCGCTCCGGCCATCAGAGCCTTGACCGTCCCCTCGACGGTGTGCACGCCCCCGCTGCAGGCGAGGGAGAGGTCGAGGAGCGGCGAGAGGAGGGCGAGCCACCGGATCCGGAGGAGGAGCGAGGATTCGTCGGAAAGACGGAGGCTCCGCTCGACCGCGAGTTCCTCCGGATCGATGTCGGCCTGGTAGAAACGGTTGAAGAGCACGAGCCCGTCCGCGCCGGCCTCCTCGCAGCGCTTCGCGAAGTGCGGCAGGGAGGTGAAGAAGGGGGAGAGCTTGAGCGCGATCGGTATCGAGACGCGGTTCTTCACCTCGACGAGCATGTCGAGGATGTTGTCCTCGATCTCGGCCGCGGAACGGAGCGGATCGGTCGGGACTTCGTACACGTTGAGTTCGAGGGCGTCGGCCCCGGCCTCCGCCAGCAGCCCCGCGTAGCGGAGCCAACCGCCCTTGGTCGTTCCGTTCAGCGAGGCGAGGACCGGGACGCCGACCGCCTCCTTGATCCTCCGGCATTGTTCGAGGTATTCCTCCGGGCCGAGCTTGAAGGCCTCCGGCATCGGGAGGTAGGTCGAGGCCTCGCCGTGACTGTCGCCGTGGCTGTCCGTGGCGTGCATCACGTGGAGTTCCTCGGCGACGATCTGTTCCTCGAAGAGGCTGTGCATGACGATGGCCGAGGTCCCCGCGTCCTCGAGGCGCCGGACGTTGTCGAGATCGTCGACGAGGGGGGAGGCGCCGGCCATCAACGGGTGGGCGAGTTCGAGGCCCAGGTAGCGGGTCGTGAGGTCCATCGTCACTCCTCCTCCCCGTCCTCGTCGACGGGAACGGTGATGCCCGCCAGCTGCTCGTAGATCGAGAACTGGCGGAGCGCCTGCTTCTGGGCCTCGGCCTGCAGGCGGCGGAATCGGCCGGGGTCCATCCGCTCGACCATCCGGAAGCGCGTCTCCCCCTTCATGTATTCGGAGACGGGGACCTTCGGCTTGCGGGAGTCGAGTCGAAGGGCGGGTTCTCCGGTCTCCATCCGGAGGGGATCGAAGCGGTAGAGCGGCCAGATTCCCGATTCGACGACGAGCTTCTGCTGGGTGTTGCCGTGGCGCAGGTCGTAACCGTGGGCGATGCAGGGGGAATAGGCGATGACGAGAGAGGGTCCGGGGTGTCGTTCCGCCTCGAGGAAGGCCTGGACGGTCTGGTTGATCTTGGCGCCGAAGGCAACCCGGGCGACGTAGACGTGGCCGTAGCTCATCGCTTCCCGGCCCAGGTCCTTCTTCGGGATGTCGCGGCCCGCGGAGGCGAACTTCGCCGCCGCCCCGAGCGGCGTCGCCTTCGACTGCTGCCCGCCCGTGTTCGAATAGACCTCGGTGTCGAGCACGAGGAGGTTCACGTCGCGGTCGAGGCCGAGAACGTGGTCGAGCCCCCCGTATCCGATGTCGTAGGCCCAACCGTCCCCGCCGACCGCCCAGACGCTCTTGCGGACGAGCCAATCCGCCAGGTCGCGGAGGCGCTTCGCGCGCGGGTCCTCCAGGGAGTCGAGGACCTTCTTCAAGGCCTCGACGTGGCGGCGCATCTCGAACACGCCGCTCTCCTCCCTCTGGTCGGTCTCGAGCAGGGCGTCGGCGAGACGCTCTCCGAGCCTCGGGGCGAGCTCCCGGATCAGGATGCGGGCCTGGTCCTCCAGCGCGTCGACCGCGAGCCGGAGCCCGAAGGCGAATTCGGCGTTGTCCTCGAAGAGGGAGTTGGACCAGGCGGGGCCTCTTCCTTCCCGGTTCGCCCGGTAGGGGGTCGTCGGGAGGTTCCCCCCGTAGATCGACGAGCACCCCGTCGCGTTCGCGATCAGGAGCCGGTCCCCGAAGAGCTGGGTCAGAAGCTTGACGTAGGGGGTTTCCCCGCAACCGGCGCAGGCCCCCGAGAACTCGAACAGGGGTTCGTAGAACTGGGATCCCTTCGCGTCGAGTTTCCCGACCTTCCCGCGTTCGAGTTCGGGCAGATCGAGGAAGAAGCGGAAGTAGGAGGCCTCGACCTCGCGATGAGGCCCCTGCGGCTCCATGTTGATCGCCTTGTGCCGGGGGTTGGCCTTGTCCTTCGCGGGGCAGATCTCGACGCAGAGGTGGCAGCCCGTGCAGTCCTCCGGGGCGACCTGGATCGTGTAGGCCGTCCCCGCCAGGTCCTTCCCCTTGTAGGGAATGCTCCGGAAACCCTCGGGGGCGCGGCCGAGGTCCTCGGGATCGTAGGCCTTCGCGCGGATCGCGGCGTGCGGGCAGACGAAGGCGCACTGGTTGCACTGGATGCAGATCTCCGGATCCCAGATCGGGATCTCCTTGGCGATGTTGCGCTTCTCCCACTGGGTCGTTCCGAGCGGCCAGGTCCCGTCGACCGGGAAGGCGGAGACGGGCAGGAGGTCGCCCTTTCCCGCGATCATGACGGCCGTGACCCGGCGGACGAACTCCGGCGCCTCCTCCGGGACGAGGGGAGGGCGCCGCAGCGGCGAATCCGCGGTCGCCGGGACCTCGATCTCGTGGAGATGCGCCAGAGCCTGGTCGACCGCGGCGAAGTTGCGGCGGACGACCTCCTCGCCACGTCCCCCGTAGGTCTTCCGGATCGCGTCCTTGATCTTCGCGATCGCCTCCTCCTTCGGGAGGACTCCGGAGATCGCGAAGAAGCAGGTCTGCATGATCGTGTTGATCCGCGCCCCCATCCCGGTTTCGCGGGCCACGGCGTAGGCGTCGATGACGAAGAAGCGGAGTTTCTTCCGGAGAATGGCCGACTGGACCTCGCGGGGGAGCGTCTCCCAGACCTCGTCGTGGGGATGGGTGCTGTTCAGGAGGAAGACGGCCCCTTCCTCCGCGATCTCGAGCATGTCGAACTTCTCGAGGAACTGCTCCTGGTGGCAGGCGACGAAACCGGCCTTGCCGATCAGGTAGGTCGAACGGATCGGCCTCGGCCCGAAGCGCAGATGGGAGATCGTGACCGCGCCGGCCTTCTTCGAGTCGTAGACGAAGTAGCCCTGGGCGTGCAGGTCGGTGTTCTCGCCGATGATCTTGATCGTGTTCTTGTTCGCCCCGACCGTCCCGTCCGACCCGAGCCCGAAGAAGACCGCCCGGACGACGTCTTCCGGCTCGATGTCGAAGGAGGCGTCGACTTCGAGCGAGCGGCGGGTGACGTCGTCCACGATGCCGACCGTGAAGCCGGTTCGGGGTCCCTCGGCCGCGATCTCGTCGAGGACCGCCTTGACCATCGCGGGGGTGAACTCCTTGGAGGAGAGGCCGTAGCGTCCTCCGACGACGCGGGGGCGGCGGGGGATGGGGAGTCGTCCCGCATCCTCGGCCTCGGTCAGGGCGGCGACGACGTCGAGGTGGAGGGGTTCGGCCGGGGCTCCCGGCTCCTTCGTCCTGTCGAGCACCGCGATCCGTCGCGTGCTCGCCGGAAGGGCGGAGAGGAAGGCCCCCGCGTCGAAGGGGCGATAGAGGCGGACCTTCAGGAGCCCCACCTTCTCCCCGCGGTCTACGAGGTATTCGACCGTCTCGTGGGCGGTCTCGGCGCCGGAACCCATCAGGACCAGGACCCGTTCGGCCTCGGGGTGGCCGACGTAGTCGAAGAGCCGGTAGGACCGTCCGACCCTTTCGGCGAATCGGTCCATGACCTCCTGCACGATCCCGGGACAGGCCTCGTACCAGGGATTGATCGCCTCCCGGGCCTGGAAGAAGACGTCGGGATTCTGGGCCGTCCCCCGGAGCACCGGACGGTCGGGGGTCAACGCGCGTTCGCGATGGGCCCGGACGAGGTCCTCGTCGATCAGGGCGCGAAGGTCGTCGTCGCTGAGTTCCTGGATCTTGTTGACCTCGTGGGAGGTCCGGAACCCGTCGAAGAAGTGGAGGAAGGGGATCCTGGAGCGAAGGCTCGCGGCCTGGCCGATCAAGGCCATGTCATGGGCCTCCTGGACCGAGTTCGAGGCCAGGAGGGCGACGCCGGTCTGCCGGCAGGCCATGACGTCGCCGTGGTCGCCGAAGATCGAGAGGGCGTGGGTCGCGACCGTGCGGGCGGCGACGTGCATGCACATGGCCGTGAGTTCCCCGGCGATCTTGTAGAGATTCGGGATCATCAGGAGCAGGCCCTGAGAGGCCGTGAAGGTCGTCGTCAGGGCCCCGGCCTGCAGGGCGCCGTGCACGGCCCCGGAAGCCCCGCCCTCGGACTGCATCTCGACGACGTCGGGGACCTTCCCCCAGAGGTTCGTCTTTCCCATCGCGGCCCAGGAGTCCGCGTGCTCGCCCATCGGGGAGGAGGGGGTGATCGGATAGATCGCGATGACTTCGTTCGTCCGGTGGGCGACGGAAGCTACCGCCTCATTTCCGTCCAGGGTGACGAAGGTTCGGTCGGCCATGAGGGTTTCTCCGGGAAAATGGAAGGTACCACTGTACCGACTCGGCCCCTCACGTGAGAATCCGAAACGGCTTCCGCCGAGGTCTTCTTGCCGCTCTTTGTCGCAGCCGGACCCCGCGGTTTGTGCGGAGGGGGAGGAAGGCTAGGATCGCGGCTCCACCTTCGGGAGGCCCCTGACCCTCCCCGGATCCCGTGGATCGGAGAAGAGCGATGAGCACGAGCTTCATGGACCTGCGCGGCGTGCATGCGGACCTCGGAGAGGTCTTCGCGGCGTTCCAGTACGCCCTCCTGGATCAGGAACTCGATCGGGCGGAGGGTCTCCTGAAGAGATTCCGGAAGGATCTCCTCGCCCACATGCGGCTCGAGGAGGAAGTCCTGATTCCGATCTACGCGGAGGGGCCGATCCAGCCGGCGGGCAAGGTCGTCTATTTCGAATCCGAGCACCGCAAGCTCCTCGAGATGCTGGACGGGCTCAAGGAGGGGCTCGAGGCCGCCCGCGCGGCCCCGAAGGAGGAGTTCCACCCCGCGCTCCTTGCGGTCGTCGACGCCTCGTGCCACTACACGCACTTCACGGAGCACCACGAGATGAGGGAGGAGCGCTACCTCTTCCCCGGCCTCGACGAGAGGGTCGGGGACGAGGAGGAGCGGCGGGCGTTGATGGCCGGAGGGAAACCCGCCGGGGCCTGAACCCCCTCAGGCGACTTCGGCCACGATCTCGAGGATCTGCTCCTCGACCTCCCGGGCGAGGTCGTCGAGGTCGGGGCGCTCGAAGACTCCGAGAAGCTTGGTCGGAAGCAGGGTCGCGATGACCGTCTCCTCCCCGTCGGGGTAGACCGAGATCCGGCAGGGAAGGGCCGTCGAGATCGGGAGATGGGTCGAAAGGGCGTGGTGTGCGGCCCTTGGGCTGCAGACCTCGAGGATCCGGACGTCCGGTTCGAGATCGAATCCCCGGTCCGAGAGTTTGTCCTTGATCCGGATCTCACCGAGGAAGCTCCACTGCTTCTCCTGGCAGAGTTCGGGAACGCGGGCCGCGATCTCCTCGACGGACTTCCGGCTTCGTACGGTGTGGAGCATCGTCGTCTTCCTCCTTCTGAACGATCTCGAAGGGGGACGGTCCGCGCCGTCCCCTCGGGGATCCGGCTTTCCTCCGCCGGATGACAACCGTTATCGTCCATCTTCGTCGCGGAACAAGGGAGCATGGCCGAAAACCATAAGATCACGATCGGCATCGTCAATTTCGACGGGCGGAGCTACCTTCCCGGTCTCCGCAACGCCGTTCGGGCCCTTCGCGGGCCGGTGGGCGAGGTCCTGATCGCCGACGACCGGAGCCGTGACGAGGGGCCCTCGTGGATCTCGGAGCACTGGCCAGAAGCGCGGCTCCTGGTCATGGAGAGGCGCGGGGGGCCCGGACCCTGCCGCAACCGGCTCCTCCGCGAGGCGCGGAATCCATGGGTGCTGCTCCTCGACAACGACGCCCTGCCCAGGGAGGACTGCCTCCTGCGCCTTCTCGAGGCCAGGGAGGCGCGCCCCTCCGCCTGCGTCGTCCAGGCGCGGGTCCTCGACAAGGAGAGCGGACTCGTCCATTACGACGGGGGAGGGATGCACTACGCGGGGGTCCCGATCCCCCGGAACCTCCACGTCCCCCTTAGGCAGCTTCGCGGGGAGGAGGCCCCTTCCTGGATCCCGAGCCGCACCTTCCAGGCCGTCTGCCTCCTCGTCGAGCGCGGGAAGGTTCTCGATTGCGACGGCGGTTTCGACCCCGCGTTCTTCTTCTACTACGAGGACAGCGACCTGGCGCACCGCCTCCTGCTCCGGGGGGAGGAGATCCTCGGCGCCCCCCGCGCCCTCTGCGATCATCTCGAGGGGACGAAGGGGCTCTCGCAGCGGGGACGGGCCTATCCGGTTCGAAGGCTGCGGCTCCACGCCCGCAACCGGGTCTGGCTGCTCGTCAAGTGCTGGCGTCTTCGAACCCTCGTCCTGGCCCTCCCGGGAATCCTGCTCTACGACCTCGCGTTCTTCGTCCTGGCCTGCCTGCGGGGCCATCCCCTTGCCTGGTGTCTCGGCAAGCTCGAGGCCCTGCGGGGCCTGCCCCGGGTCCTCGCGGCCCGGCGCGCGGTCCAGCGCGATCGACGCCGCCGGGACCGGGACCTCCTCTCGGCCGACCCGATCCCCTTCCTGCCCCAGTTCCGGAAGGGGCCCGCCGCCTTCCCGCTCCGCGTCCTGAACGGGCTCCTGCGGTTCTGGTGGGTCCTCGTCCGGCCCTTCGCGGGCTAGGGGGCGCTTTTCAGCCGCCCAGGAGTTCGAAGGCCCCTCCGGGGAGGAGGTAGAGGATGCGCATCCTCCCGCCGGTCACGGTCGGCGTATGGACCGAATCCGCCCCGTAGACGACCCAGCCCTCGGGCTCGCCGTCGAAGCGCGGGTCCCCCTCGACCGCGAGGCAGAGATCGATCTCGCCCCGGGGGTGACGGTGCGGGGGACCGGCGCGGTCCATCTCGACGAGGTCGAGGCTGAAGCCCTCGTGGTCCTTCGCGAGGCGGCCGAAGCGGATGCCTCCGACCTCCTTCGTCAGGAGGGCCCCGGCCTCTCCGCCGCCGAGCCACGAGAGGACGGGGGCGAGGGCGTCTCCCCCGAACGGGAGTTCGGTCCTGAGACGCCTCACGGCCGCTTCGGGATCGGCGAGGTCCAGCTCCCCGAGCACCGGGAAGAGGACGGAGAGGATCTCGAGGGGATCGGAGCCGCCCGGGTTCATACCGCTCCGTGGGCGAGCATCGCGTCCGCGACCTTGAGGAAGCCGGCGACGTTCGCTCCGGTGATCAGGTCCCCGGGCTTCCCGACGCGCTCCGCGGCGTTCGCGGCCGAGTGGTAGATGTTGACCATGATGTTCCGGAGCCTCGAATCGACCTCTTCCCGCGTCCAGGACAGGCGCTGGCTGTTCTGGCTCATCTCCAGGGCGGAGGTCGCGACCCCGCCCGCGTTGGCGGCCTTGGCCGGGCCGATCAGGATCCCGTTGCCCTTGAGGATCTCGATCGCGTCGGGGGTCGTCGGCATGTTCGCCCCCTCGCTGATCCCGCGGCAGCCGTTCGCGACGAGATGCTCGGCGTCGCTGCGGTCGATCTCGTTCTGGGTCGCGCAGGGGAGCGCGAAGTCGCAGGGGACCTCCCACGGACGCTTGCCCTCGAAGAACTCGGCGCCCTTGTAGCGCTCGACGTATTCGTAGATCCGCCCCCGGCGCACGTTCTTGAGTTCCTTCACGTACTGGAGCTTTTCCGGGTCGATGCCGTCCTTGTCGAAGATGTAGCCCGAGGAGTCGGACATCGTCAGGCAGCGCGCGCCGAGCTGATTCGCCTTCTCGACGGCGAACTGGGCAACGTTGCCGCTGCCGCTGACCGCGAGCTTCTTGTCGCGGAGGCTGTCCCCCTCCTGCTTCAACATCTCCTCGGCGAAGTAGACGGTTCCGTAGCCCGTGGCCTCGGGACGCATCAGGGAGCCCCCGTAGGATGTGTCCTTGCCGGTCAGGACGCCGGCGACGAAGGCCTTCGTGATCCTCTTGAACTGGCCGAAGAGGTAGCCGATCTCCCGGGAGCCGACCCCGATGTCCCCGGCCGGGACGTCCGTGTCCTTCCCGATGTGGTGGGCCAGCTCGGTCATGAAACTCTGGCAGAAGCGCATGACCTCGCCGTCGGACCGCCCCTTCGGGTCGAAGTCGGAACCTCCCTTCCCTCCGCCGATCGGGAGGCCGGAGAGGCTGTTCTTGAAGATCTGCTCGAAGCCCAGGAACTTGATGATCGAGAGGTTGACCGAGGGATGGAAGCGCAGGCCGCCCTTGTAGGGTCCGATCGCGCTGTTGAACTGGACGCGCATGCCCCGGTTGACCTGGATGTTCCCCTCGTCGTCCACCCAGGGGACGCGGAAGAGGATGACCCGTTCGGGTTCGACGAGGCGGGAGAGGACGCTCGTGTACTTGGGCTCCTCGCGCAGGAGGAGCTTCAGGCTCTGGAGGACCTCGTAGACGGCCTGGTGGAACTCGGCCTGATCGGGGTCCCGGGCCTGGACCTTGGCGTAGATCTCGTCGACGTATTTGTCGGTGTCCATGCTTCTCAACCTTGGGGGGGTCGCCCGCGGGCGGATCGGGGAGCGCGATCCGGCGATCTCCTCTCCACGCCGCGGAACCTCGGAGACGGGAAACCCGGCCGGAAAGGCCGGGACGAAAGACGCGTGGGCCGGAAGGGGGCTCCGGCCGGGGGATTTCCTGAGGCGGGGGAAGGGGAGCGAACGCGGGCGCGGGGGGCGGCCCGGAGCCTTCGCCGTCGAAGGTCCCACGGGACTGCGCCTGGAAATACGACGTCCGGAGATTCGGCCATGCGGACCTGCCGCGTTCGGACCCGTCCCTCGACGAGGGCGCCGGCTATGCCGGGAGAGGAGAGACGGAGACCGCCCTTGAAGGCGGGAAGGCTAGGAAGGCCGGAGGGGCCATGCAACCATCCCCTGCATTCGATTTGTCGCATGCTCCGGTCGGAGTTCCTCGGGCCTCGGGGCGGCGAGAACGCCTTCAACCGCAGTACTTCTCGAGGAGGCGGGCCTGGGCGGAGCGCGGGGCGTCGGGTTCCGCCGGACGGCTGCGTTCATAGCTCCCATCGGAGCGGAGGATCCAGGACTGGCTGTCGTCGCGGAGGTAGTTCTCGAGGCATTCCTCGCGGATCCTGCGGGCCAGCGTCGGGTCCAGGACCGGGAAGCAGGTCTCGACCCGGCGGAAGAAGTTGCGGTCCATCCAGTCGGCCGAGGCGAGGTAGAGGCGCTCGTCACCGCCGTTGCGGAACCAGAAGACCCTCGTGTGCTCGAGGAACCTGCCGATGATCGAGCGCACGCGGATGCGCTCCGAGACCCCGGGGATCCCCGGTCTCAAGCAGCATACCCCCCGGGGGATCAGGTCCACCTCGACCCCGGCGCGGGAGGCGCGGTAGAGGGCCTTGATGATCCTGGGTTCGGTCAGGGCGTTCATCTTCGCGATGATGCGCGCGGGCCGTCCGGCCTCGGCCTCGAGGATCTCGCGATCGATCCAGGCGAGGAGGCTGCGGTGGAGCGTGAACGGGGACTGGAGGATGCGCTTGAGGTGCCGGGGGCTTCCGAGCCCCGTGAGCTGGAGGAAGAGCCGGTGGACGTCCTCGCAGATCTCGGGATGGGTCGTCAGGAGGCCGAAGTCGGTGTAGAGACGCGCCGTCCTCTGGTGGTAGTTCCCGGTTCCGAGATGGGCGTAGCGTCGGATCCCGTCCTCCTCGCGCCTCAGGACGAGGGTCATCTTCGCATGGGTCTTGAAGCCGACGACCCCGTAGGCGACGTAGGCTCCGGCGTCCTGCAGGCGTTCGGCAAGGTCGATGTTGCGGCGCTCGTCGAAGCGGGCCCTGAGTTCGACGACGGCCGTGACCTCCTTCCCGGCGAGGGCGGCCTCCTCGAGGGCCTCGGTCAGAGCCGAGTCCTCGCTCGTGCGGTAGAGGGTCTGCTTGATCGCGAGGACCTCGGGGTCCCGGGCGGCCTTCCGGATGAAATCGACGACCGGGGCGAAGGACTCGAAGGGGTGGTGGAGGAGGATGTCTCGCTTCCGCATGACCTCGAAGAGATCCCCCCCGCCCTTGAGGGCCTTGGGGGTTGCGGGCTGGAAGCCCGGAAACTTGAGATCGGGGCGTTCGAGCTGGTCTGGGACCGTCGAGAGCCGGTGGAGGTTGACCGGGCCGGCGACCTGGTAGAGGTCGCGTTCGCCCAAGCCGAACTGGGTCAGGAGATAGGCCGTCATCTCCTTGCTGCAGGTGTCGGCGATCTCGAGGCGGACGCCCTCCCCGAAGGCCCGGCTGCGGAGTTCGCCCTCGAGGGCGTTGCGCAGGTCGTCGACCTCCTCCTCGTCGACGAACAGGTCGGAGTTCCGGGTCAGGCGGAACTGGTGGCAGCCTCGGACCTCCATGCCGGGGAAGAGTTCGGCGACGTGGGCGTGGATGATCGAGGAGAGGAAGACGAAGGCGCTGTCTCCCGCCCCGGCCTCCACCGGGAGGTGGATGATGCGGGGCAGGGCCCGGGGAGCCTGGAGGACCGCGATCCTGGATCCGCGCCCGAAGGCGTCCTCGCCGGCCAGGGAGACGATGAAATTGAGGCTCTTGTTCTGGACGCGCGGAAAGGGGTGGGAGGGATCGAGGCCCAGGGGGGAGAGCAGGGGGAGGAGTTCGCGGTGGAAGAAGCCGGCGACCCAGGAGGCCGTTCGTGCGGACCAGGCGTTCCTCCGGAGGAAGAGGATGCCCTCGCGCTCTAGGGCGGGGATCAGCTCCTCGTTCAGGATTCGATACTGCGCCGCGACGATCTCGTGGACCTGGTCGGAGATGCGTTGGAGGACCTCCGTCGGGCGGAGGCCGTCGGGGCCGGTGTGCACGCTCCGGTGGGCCTCCCGCTGCACGAGCCCCGCGACCCGGATCTCGAAGAACTCGTCGAGGACGGCGCTCGTGATGCAGAGGAAGCGCAGGCGCTCGAGGAGCGGGACCCCCGGATCCTCGGCCTGGGAGAGGACACGGCGGATGAACGCGCACTGGCTGAGTTCCCGGTTCAGGTAGAGGGAGGGCCGGTCCAGGTCGGGTTCATCCATCGGGCGCTCGTGGGAGGACGGCGGGACCCCGGGGTACGTACGGCGGGGGAGCCTCCGGCGGCTCCCCCGGGAACGGGATCTGGGCGGCGCCGCCGCCTTCGCGGGTCACATGGCCTTGGAGGGCTCGTCGATGTCCCAGCCCTGCTCGCGCTCCTTCTGCTGGATCTCCTCGAGGGTCAGCGCGCCGGGCAGGGGGTCCTTCTTGTCCGAGATCTGCTCGCCCGACTCCCAGAGATCCGCGTTCTTCTCGATCCACTCGGCGTAGGGGTCGGGGACCTCTTCCTCCGGGTAGATCGCGTTGATCGGACACTCCGGCACGCAGAGTTCGCAGTCGATGCACTCGTCGGGGTTGATGACGAGCATGGCCGGGTCTTCGATCTCGTAGAAGCACTCGACGGGGCAGACAGTGGCGCAGTCGGTGTACCGGCAGTCCACGCAGCGGCCTACGACGACGTGGGTCATGGAACGTTCTCCTTGCGATGACGAGCACAGGGCTCGGAATCTCCTGGGTTGCCGGAGGGCCCTGCGACCACCCGACGATCCCCCGAAGGGCTAGGACTCTATCCCGGGCGGAGGCCGTCGCAAGGAGGAAGACCCGGACGGATCCGCGCACGGTCCGGAGGCCTCGGGCGTCGCGGGGCCCTTGGAATCCCCGTTCCGCGCTTCCCCGAGGAGCGGGAAGCGTCCCGCCAGGGCGTGGAGGGCCGTGCCGGCGAGCATCGCGACCAGGAAGCCCTGGGGCAGGGTCAGGGCCAGGACCCCGACGAGGAGGGCCAGCTTGAACTCGAAGGGACGGGACGCGGTGTCCCGGACGAAGACCATCAGGGTCAGGGCCTCGAAGAGGAGGATCACGCCGAGCATCGGGTGGGGGAAGAAGAGCACGACCTGGGTGACGAGGCCGCCGAAGCAGAGACCGAGGAGGAGGAAGAGGGTCCCGTAGATCACGACCGAGCCCCCGGTCCTCCCCCCGAAGGCGTAGTGTCCGGCCAGCCCCCCGCAGCCGTGGCACTGGGGCACCCCCCCGAAGAAGGGGTTCACGAGGTTGAGGAACCCGTAGGTCAGGCCGATCTTCCGGATTCCGACCCGGCGCTCTGGGAAGAGGTCACGGAGGGTGCGGTCGGTCGCGATGACCGAGTTCGAAAGGCTCAGGGGGAGCTGAGGGAGCGCGAGGAGGAGGAAGCCGGTCCAGACGTCGGACAGCGCGGGGATCCGCGGGGAGGGAAGGTGGAACCCGAGTCCCGACCCGACGGCCGTCCAGTCGATGCGCAGGAGGGCGGCGTAGAGGACGCCCAGGAGGATCACGAAGAGGGCGGGGGGGAAGCGCCGGTTTCCGAGGAGGAAGACGAGGACCAGGAAGCAGGCCCCGGCGAGGACATAGCCCGGAGCGCCCTCGGCGGGCACGTAGCGGAGCATCGCCATCTGCGCGAGCTTGAGGCCGAGACCGAGCTGGATCCCCCGCACGACGGCCTTCGGGATCGTCCGCGCGAGGAACTCGAGGGCCCCGGTCGCCGCGAGGAGGAGCATGACGAAGCCGACGGCGAGACCGCCCCCGAAGAGCAGATCTCCGGAGAGCCCCTGCGTGATGACCAGGACCGCCATCGCCTTCAGCGGTTGCAGGGGCATCGGGAGCCCGTAGAGGAAGCCGGTCAGGATCTGCATGAGGCCGAACATCACGAAGACGCTGGCCCCGTCCAGACCGGCGGCGGGGATCATCGCGAGCAGCAGCGGGAGGTCGGTGCCGATGTCCCCGAAACTCCCCGCCCACTCGTTCCGGTCGAAGCGGACGCGACCGCGCAGCCTGCTGCCCCATCCCATCCCGTGCCGTTCCCTAGGTCTCCCTCCCCGTGAAGCCGGCCTTCCGGACCTCCTCGAGGAGCGCGCCCATGTCGCCGTCCTCGCGGAGCACGAGCCGGGCCCTCTTCGCCTCGAAATCGACCTCCGCCCGGGCGACGTAGGGAAGTCCGGCGAGCTTCCCCTGCAGCCTCGAGGCGCAGCCTCCGCAACTCATCCCCTCGATCTCCAGCTCGACCTGTTTCTCCGCCATGCCTGTCCTCCGCTTCATGAGACGATTCGGGGGCGCACGGGGGAACCCTAGCAGAAGGGAGGGCGCGAACCGAGGGAGCCCGGGGGGGAAGACGCTTTTGGGTTCGGCTCCTCCGGACCCAGCCGCTCCGGTCCGGCGGGAATCCCAGGCTTAGCGGTATCGCGCATCCTCGATGGTGACGCGGAAGAACTCGCCATCCTGATCGAAGCCCCCGTCCCCGAAGCGCCATCCGATGCGCATGCGCGTCGGTATGGTGTACCCGGAAAACACGCCTTCTTCCTCCACAAGGGCGCCGAATCGGAGGTATCGAAATTCGCCTCCGTCGGGGTTCCCCCAGCGCTCCATGCAAACCGTCTCGAGTCCGCCCTTCGAGTCGACCAGGTACTCGATTCCGGCCCTCTCTCCGTGAGCCGTGAAGTCGGCATGGAGGCGATGCGCCTCCGCGGTCCAAGACACTCCCTCTCCGCAGAGCGCGGACGGCAACCAGACCGACTCGATGTTCACGCGGTCCGCGGCCGAGCGGCTTATGTCGGGGCCGGAGGCGTCGACGAGGGGCAGGATGCCGAAGAGCCTCCAGCGCATGGCCCCCCGACCGTCGAGAAAGAAGTCCCCCCCGCGAATGGGCATTCCGAACATGCGAACCGTGGCCCGCCAGATCATGCCGCGGTTCCAATGGATGACCTGTTCGGCCGTGAACGGATGCCATCCTTTGAGCTTGATCTCCCCCCGCATGCGCAACCTGACGGCCGAGGCGAGAGGAGTCCCCGCGGCGAGCCTGTGTTCGAGAAAGAGGCGCGCGCCGGCCGGAAGCCCCGAAACCCGAGCGGGATCGAAGACCTGCGTGCCGGGTCGCGCGGAATCCCAGAGGTCCTCCAGAGAGCAAGACTCTTTCACCCTTCCCCTCGATGCTGTTCCAAAATCCTTCGATGGTCTTTGCCCGCAATGTTCCGGGCATCCGGCCGCCGGTTCCAAGCTGCCGGCATATTGTCAGCTCGAAGGACCTTGCGTCACGGGGGGAGAGGCGTTTCCATCGCCTTCCACGAGGGCCATGGGTTCCGCCCTCGACGAATCCGCGAAAGGCGGAGTCCCCATCGTCCCGGTGCATGAACCCGGAGAGACGGGTGGTCCTATCGATGGTGGAGGGAACCGAACTCCTTTCGAGTCGGTGGCGTAGATAGCGTGTCTCGGATCGCCGGGAGGGCCAGCCTCCAGCCTCGCGCGTCAGCCTAGTCCCGAAACGGGGAGTCCTGTCCACTTAAAGCTTGCATCAACGGGCGCTGAGAGATCACCTCCTCCCCGCCACCCGGAGGCCTGAGTTCAGATAGGCGGGAAGGCAATGCTTCTTCCACGAGCTGCCGGCCATTGATCCCGTCGCGGCGCTGGGCGTAAAATATCTTGCGCTGCCATAAGAAGTCTTGCATTATGGGCGCGCCGATGAAGAGTCTCTTGATCAGCTGGGTTGGTCGCACGGACCTTCGGGCGCCGAAGGAGGAGGAACTGGTAGGGAAGGGGCCGATCGCGCAGGCCCTCGGCGCCCGGCCCTTCGACGCTGTCGTGCTGCTCAGCGACTACCCCAAGAAGGAGGTCGCGCCGTTCCTCAAGTGGCTGCGGCCCCAGACAAAGGCAGAGGTCGCCGTGGTGTACGAGTCTCTGTCGGGCCCCACCAACTTCGGGGAGATCTACGAAGTGGCCTCGCGGGTCGTGGCCGAGTCGCTGCAGGCCCAGGGCAGAGATGTGGAGCTCTCGTTCCACCTGAGCCCCGGCACGCCGGCGATGGCGGCCGTGTGGATCATCCTGGCCAAGACGCGCTTCCCCGCGCAGCTGATCGAGTCCTCGCCGAAGCATGGCGTCAGGACGGCCTCCGTTCCGTTCGACATCTCTGCCGAGTTCATTCCCGACCTCCTGCGAGGCCCGGACGAACGCCTCGAGAAGCTGGCTGCCGGTCTGCTGCCAGAGGCGCCGGAGTTCGCCGACATCATCCACCGGAGCCGGGTCATGGCGCGCGTGATCGCCAAGGCGCGCCGGGTCGCCCCGCGCTCCGTTCCGGTTCTCATCGAGGGGGAGTCGGGCACAGGCAAGGAGCTGCTTGCCCGAGCAATCCATCGAGCCAGCCCCCGGCGAGATCAACCCTTCATGGCGGTCAACTGCGGGGCGATACCGGCCGAGCTCGCGGAATCCGCGCTGTTTGGCCACGAGAAGGGTGCATTCACCGGCGCCGACAAGGCAAGGGCCGGGCACTTCGAGGCCGCAAGCGGCGGGACCTTGTTCCTCGATGAGGTCGGAGAGCTTCCCCTGCCCGCGCAGGTGAAACTCCTTCGAGTTCTCCAGGAGGGAGAGGTCCTCCGCGTCGGATCGACCAGCCCGCTCAAGGTGGACGTGCGGATCATCGCCGCCACCAACCGGACCCTCACCGAGGAGATCGCCGCGGGTCGATTCCGGGAGGATCTCTTCTACCGTCTGGCGGTCGCGGCGCTACAGCTGCCTCCGCTTCGAGAGCGCTCCGGGGACCTCGGCCTCTTGCTCGATCGGCTCCTCGACCAGGTCAATTCGGAGCACGCCCAGGAGCCTGGCTACGAGCGCAAGAAACTTTCTGCTGGCGCAAGAAATCTTCTTCTAAGGCACCCGTGGCCAGGCAACGTCCGGGAACTGCTCAACACGCTTCATCGAGCCGCGCTCTGGACGGCAGGCCCCACCATCAGAAGTGAGGACGTGCGAGAGGCCTTGCTGCCAGCGGCAGGTCGGGAGGAGTCGAGGATCCTCGATCGCCCCCTCGGAGATGGGCTCTGCCTTCCCGAATTGCTGGCTTCGGTCGCGCGGCACTATCTGACGCGTGCGCTTGACGAGACCCAGGGAAACAAGACGAAGGCGGCCTGCCTCGTGGGTCTGTCCAGCTATCAGACCCTGACGAACTGGATGAGGAAATACGGGGTGGAGCGGTAATGGCACACACCTTGCAAAACAGGACGTTGGGCTGGCCGGAACCAGCCAGTACACGGATGAGGCCATGAGCAGAAACGAAGACAAGACCTGCCGGGAACTGATCGAGCCCGCCTTGGAGAAGGCCGGGTGGGAGTGGGACCGGCACGTCGTCATCGGCCCTGGCCGCGTCAACATCACCGGCGAGTCGATGTACGACTCGTCCCAGCAGATCATTGCCGACTACGTGCTCCGTCTGTGGCGGATGCCGCTCGCAATCCTCGAGGCGAAGGCCGAGGGTGAGTCAGCCGCCGACGGCATGCAGCAGGGCTCCAGGTATGCCGGGCGTCTTGGCTTGCGCTTCTCGATCGCCTCCAACGGCCGCGAGTACATCCTCACCGACAACGAGACCGGCGACTACGAGACGTTCGACACGCCCCCCACGCCAGGAGACATCCTCACCAAGCTCGGACGGAACATCGTCTGGGAGGAGTGGCGTCCTATCTTCAAGGCGCCCTGGCACGAGGACCAGATCACCCGGAAGAAGGTCCGCCCTTACCAGGAGATGGCGATCTTCGAGACCCTCTATCGCTTCAGCCAGGGCGAGAAGCGGGTGCTCTTGTTGATGGCCACGGGGACAGGCAAGACGTTCACGGTTTTCCAGCTCGCCTGGAAACTGATGCGTGGGGATGTTCTGCGCAACAACCGCCTCCTCTTCCTCACCGACCGGAACAGCCTGAAGGACCAGGCCTACCGTGCCTTCTCCGGATTCCCCGCCGACGAGCGCGTCGTCATCGACAAGGACCGGGTCGCTCGGGGAGAGCATCTCGTCGGCAAGATCTTCTTCGCCAACTACCAGAACCTCGATGAGGAGCTCGGCGGCAAGAAGCTCTACGAGCACTTCGACCCGGACTTCTTCGATCTGGTCGTGGTCGACGAGTGTCACCGGTCGGGCTTCGGGGACTGGTTCGGCGTCCTGGAGCACTTCCAGTCCGCCTATCAGCTCGGGCTCACCGCCACGCCGCGCGAGATCGACCAGACCAGCCGCCCGCTCACCCCAGAGGAACTGAGGCGTGACACCTACGAGTACTTCGGAGAGCCGCGGTACGTCTACTCGCTCAAGCAGGCGATTGAGGACGGCTACCTGGTCCCCTACCTCCTCGAAGAGCGGATCTCCAACCTGGACGAGGACGGTTACACCGGACCGGACGGGAAGCACTACACGACGAAGAACTTCGAGCGTGAAATCCGCTTGCCCGAACGTACTCGCGTCATCTGCGAGGATCTCTGGTCAACCCTCGGGAAGTATGGTCTCCGAGACGAGAAGACCATCGTCTTCTGCGTCGACGACACGCACGCCGCGTTTGTGGCGGCCGAACTCCGACGCCTCTCTGGTGACCCGGACTACGCCGCACGCGTCACCCGCTCCGAGCGGAACTCGCACCAGCTTGAACGGAACTTCGCGGAAGTCGGCCGCGCCAAGCCCAGGGTCGCGGTCACCGTCGATCTCTTGACGACGGGCTTCGACGCGCCCGACGTGAAGAACATCGTTTTCGCTCGGCCCGTGAAGAGCGCCATCCTCTACAAGCAGATGAAGGGTCGAGGCACACGCCTCTGCGACGACATCGACAAGCGCTATTTCACGATCTTCGACTACGCCGGAGCGAACCTCCTCGAAGACGCCGAGTTCGATGGGCACCCGGCCAACCTGCAGAAGAGCCGCAAACCCTCTACCCGAAAGAAGCCGACCGAGACCCCCAAGGAGAAGCTGGTTGGAGAAGGCGTCTCGGTCTACATCTCCTCGACCGAGCGCTACGTTTGCCTCGCCGATGGCCGCAAGATCCCGTTCGACGAGTACGAGGAGCAGTCGCGCGAGGTGATCCGGAGCATCGCGCCCAAAAACATCGATCAGTTCCTGAACATCTGGATCGACAAGAACACGCGCCGTGATCTCCGGGCCGAGCTCACCGACTGTGACATCCACGTCGCTGCCTTCAGACACTACTTCGAGCTCGACGGCTCCGACGACGTAGACATCCTCGCGAAGGTCGGCTTCGAGTTGGTGCGGATCCCGTCGCGTCACGATCGGGTCATCCGGTTCTGGGACGCCGACGAGAACTGGCTGCTCTCCCGGCTCGGCGAACATGACCTGCCCGATGACGAGCGCTTCAAGACCCGTTTCTGGCAGACCGGGTTGGACCACTACTCGCTCTACGGCATCGACGACCTGGAAAAGGGCGGCACGTATAGCGCACCCCAGTTCGTGGAGCAGTTCGGGAGCTTTAGCCGTCTGCTCAGGTGCTACGGGGGCGCCGACGTCCTGAAGAGCGATCTAGAAGCCGTGAAGCAACACCTGTATGTGCCGATGGTGGCATAGGAGACCGCGCATGCCGCGAAAGAAGGCGAAGACGAAGAAGAAGAGCAACCACGTGTTCGACACCCCCAACGACCACCGGCGCCAGGAGGTACAGCAGGCTGTCAAGAGCGCCTGCGATCAGCTCCGTGCGGATGGCGTGGATCCGCGAAACTACGTGGAACAGCTCGCCTGGCTCTTCTTCCTCAAGGCCTTCGATGAAATGGAAAGCCGTCGGGAAGAGGAGGCGACCTTCGACGGCACCCCGTACCGGCGCCGGCTGGACGGCGACTACCGATGGTCGAGCTGGTCTTCGATGACCAACCGGCCCGACCAGATGCTGGAGTTCGTGGACGGCAAGCTCTGGCCGCACCTGAAGGCCTTCGGCGATACCGAGGACACCGAGCAGTTCGCCAACGACCCGGTCGCCGAGCGCTTCCGCCGCATCTTCTCCACGGTCCGCAACCACTCGCGCCGCGGCGCCAGCTTTGCCCGGGTGGTACAGCAGGTGGACCGCCTCCACTTCGGGGACGCGACCGACGTCATCGTACTCTCGGAGATCTACGAGGGCCTGCTCAAGGACGTGGCCGCCGACTCTGCCGGCTACGCGGGCGAGTTCTACACTCAGCGTCACATCATCCGGGCCATGGTCGAGGTCGTCCGTCCGGAGATCGGTGAGCGCGTCTACGACCCGTGCTTCGGCACGGCCGGCTTCCTCGCTGAGTCGGCCGAGTACATCCGTCGCACGGCGGGCAGCCTCAGCGGTCGGAACCTCGATCGGCTCCAGCGCGAGACCTTTTACGGCATCGAGATCAAGCCGCTGACCTACCTCCTCGGCACGATGAACATGCTGCTGCACCGCATCGAGGGGGCGAATCTCGAGCTCGGCAATACGCTGGAGCTTCACTCCACCAATGTCTCGGAAAAAGACCGCTACGACGTCATCCTCTCCAATCCGCCCTACGGCGGCAAGATGGCCCGCGAGCTGCAGACGAACTTCACCATCCGCTCGGGCTCCACCGAGATCCTCTTCCTCCAGCACATCATGGCGAACCTCGCCAGGGGTGGCCGTGCCTGCGTGATCATCCCCGAGGGGGTCCTGTTCCGCGGCGGCCCCGACGCCAGGGTGCGCGAGCGGCTTCTACGTGAGTTCGACGTGCACACGATCCTGTCGCTACCGGCCGGCTGCTTCCTCCCCTACACCGGCGTCAAGACGAACGTGCTCTTCTTCACCCGCCGCACGGACGGCCGCGGCACCAAGGACGTCTGGTACTACGAGCTCACCAACGACGGCTTCGACCTGAAGTCGACCCGGCGGCCAATCGAGGGGAGTCAGATTCCCGACTTCCTTGCGAAGTGGGAGAGGCGAGCGGACGGCGACAACTCCTGGACGGTTCCTATCAAGGAGATCGCCGAGCGCGACTGGGACCTCTCGGCTCGCAATCCCAACAAAGAGGAGGACCTAGAACACAAGCCCGCCCTTGATCTGGTCCAGTCCATCAAGGCCAAGGAAGAGCGGATCATCGAACTCCTCGGAGAGCTGGAAGAGCTGCTGGAGGGGCAAGGTGACTGACGTTCGGAGACTGGAGGAAATTGTCGAGATTGCGGGGAAGCCAATCGACCCTCGCCGTTACCCGGATGAGTCCTTCGCATTGCTTAGCTTTAGCGCCTTTGAGGAACGCGCTCCTGAGATCGTGAGTGGAGCGGAAATTGGCAGTAATAAGACACTGGTCGAAACAGGTGATGTGCTATTTAGCAAACTCAACCCAAGGATTCCTAGGGTTTGGTTAGTCACAGACGTTGGGGACTACCAGCGCATATGCTCAACAGAGTTCGTCCCGCTGCGCATCAAAGACCGTGATCAGTTGCTACCCGAGTTCCTGGCTGGTATGTGTCGAGCACCGCAGTTCCTGGAGCCGATTCAAGCACAGGTCCGCTCTTCAACCAGAAGCCATCAACGCATCCGGCCTGCTGTCCTGCTAGATCAAGCGATTCCAGTACCTGCATTGGAAGAGCAACGACGAATCGTCCGCCGGATCAAGGAGTGCCTCGAGCGGGTGGATGAGATTCACCGTCTGAGAGGCGGCGCGCGACGGGAAGCCTCCGCGGTGTTCCCGTCCCTGCTCGCCGAGCGTTTTCGGTGTCTAGCCATTGGATACCCGGTCGCAACGATCGACGACGTGGCCCTCGAAACGAAGTACGGCACGTCTCGCCGGTGCGACAGAGTCCGGGACGGGACACCAGTCCTTCGAATCACGAACGTGGCCGACGGCGAGATCAACCTCGACGACCTGAAGTTCTGCAACCAGCTCTCCGAGTCGGAACTGCCTAGGCTGCTGCTTCAAGACGGCGACCTGCTCATCGTCCGAACCAACGGGAGTCGAGACCTTGTTGGGCGATGTGTGGTGTTCCATGAGCAGGGGAGACCGTACGCCTATGCATCCTACTTGATCCGGATCCGTCCGAACCTTGAGAAGGTCCATCCACAGTTCCTGGCATTCTTCCTTGAATCGACCATGGGGCGCGACGCCATCGCTGAGCGAAGGCGCACTTCTGCCGGCCAGTACAACATCAACTCCAAGAACCTCCGGACTATTCCGTTTCCTTGTCCCCCTATCGACGTTCAGCGCGATCTCGTTGAGGAGATGGTCCATCAGAGGCGCGTCGTCAACGAGGTCATGGCCGAGCAAAGCAATATGGAGCAGCAGGACGAGGCCCTGCACCAGGCCGTCCTTCGGAAGGCCTTTGCAGGGGAACTGTGAATATGCTCATTGCACAAGAGGCAACCAGTACGTGAAGCAGGGCGAGCGCGAAACTCAGCACGCCAACCTGTGGGCTCGCCTCAACGAGATCCGGTACCACGGCGTCATTTCTCCTCCTCTTGAATCGATTGTCGCCCCACTTTCGGCGCTGCTGCTTCTGCGATGGGCGAACCATATCGATGCCGAGCAGGGAGCCATTGCCTCCTTTGAGGACCGCGAATACATCCCTGCACTTCCCTGGGAGCTTCACTGGTCCTCGTGGCGCGAGTTGCGCGGAGAGAAGCTCGTCTGCTTCCTTCGGGATCAGGTGCTGCCCGGTCTGCGGCAGGCGCCCTGTGGGTTACTCGGGCAGGCTCTACAACGCCTGGTACCTGCCGCCCAGAGCCTCGTACATTCGTCTCCAGAGACCATTGATATCATGGTTCAGTGGGCCAATGAGTTCGACTTGGAAACCATAGCCGGCCGGGAAGCGGCGGCAGAGACCCTCGAGACCCTTGTTGAACAGGCCAGTGGGATGGCCGCCAAGATGGGTGGCGAGTTCACGACGCCGCGGCCCATCGTCGAGCTCATGGTGGATCTCCTGGAGCCGAATCCAGGGGAGCGCATCTACGACCCCTGCTTCGGCACCGGCGGGCTGCTGGCCGAAGCAGCGAGCAGGCTACGCGAGAAGGCGCTGCAGATGCCCCCCAAGGCCTGGACTGACGTCCAGCAGCAAAGCGTGTTCGGCGTGGAGATCAACCCCTGGGCCTATGCCATCGGCTTCGCTCGAATCGTGCTGGCGGGCATCGAGCACCCTGGCCTCGAGCTTGGCAATGCCTTGGAGCGCCCTCTGTCCAGGGATCGATCTTCGGAAGGATTTGACTGCATCCTTGCCGTGCCCCCTTGGGGCGGAGGCGTTCAGCGAGAGATTGCGGCCCACTATCCCGTTGCGGCAACTAACCAAGAGATGTTGTTCCTGCAGCACGTGATGGCATCGCTTCGCCACGGTGGCCGGGCCGTTATTGCCCTCCCGGAAAGTGCACTTTTCAGGACTGGCCCAGATCGGATGGTCCGCCAGGAGCTGCTATCCAACTACTGCGTCGAAGGAGTGGTCTCACTACCGGCTGGGGCCTTTCAGCCATACACCAGCATCAAGACGAGCTTGATCCTCTTCCGACGTGAGAAGGCCAGGCAAACCGTCCGATTCTTGGAGGTAGATGAGTGGCCTTCTCCTCACCCGGATGATGCGTTCGGCCGTGAGAAGGCGATCGCGGCGGCGCACCGCGCCGCTGAGCGGTTCAGGAGCGGCACAACCAATGGAAGCTTCTGGGAAGCCTCGGTCCAGAGGCTCGCACACAGAGACTGGGAGCTCGTCGCCAAGCGCACTGGCGAGGAGGCCTTGGCTCGTTCACTCAGAGCGCTCCACAAGGCGAACACTGAAATTCCCGTACAACCGCTGAGCGACATCGCAGAGGTGTTTGCGGGGGTCTCCTATGAGAAGTCGGTTACCACACCCCACGCTGACGACCCAAACGTGTTTTCTGGACTTATGCGTGTGGCTGACGTGACCCACGCTGGTGCACGACGCCCTTCGCTCTTCTTGACCAAGCAGAGTTCCGGGCGGATAAAGGAAAAGCTCCGACTGCGTGAGGGCGACATACTCCTCACGAGCTCGGGCACGATCGGGAGGTTGGATGTCGTGTCCGAGCAGGCAGGCACGGTGGGTGCCGTGCCCGCCAAGAGCCTCGTGGTCATAAGGCCCGGAGCTGGTGTCTCGCCGCAGTTCCTCAGGTGCTTGCTCAGCTCCGAGGCCTATCAGGAGTGGCTCCGTGGTCATGCACGCGGGGCAACCATCCAACACCTTTCCATCAGGACGCTGCGGCATCTACCCATACCTGTACCTGAAGTTCCGATCCAGGAACGCGTCGTCAGCCAGGCGGTCGGAGATAAGGGCGATGCGCTTGCCACCTTGGTCCGCATCGTCACGGACGGAGGCGACGACCCTGTGGTTGCATGGCTGGAAGAATCCGCGGAGGCGAAGGACCTCCGGAGATCACCCCAAGCATCCAATCCCGAGACACTACTGGAACGGATTGCGCATTCAATCCAGGGGCTCCGGAATCAGGTTGTGCATTCGCCGGTGCACACGATTCCTGAACTGACCCACTGGCTGAAGGGACTCGCTAAGGCGGTTGGAACATTACAGGGCCTGAACCAAGTGCCGCCTGGACCGGGGCGGCTGGCGATCCTTGACAATGCACAATTCCGGCTTGAGCAGGTGCGGTCGAGCCTCGGCGAGTCGCCGTTGCCTGCCCTCGACTCTGCGAGAGAGATTACAAAGGTTATCTCCCGGCTCGTCCGGGCCGAGATGGAGTCGATCTTGGAAGACATTAGACTGGAGCCCGACGTTAACCCCAGCGTTGTGGTAGCGGGAAAGGCACACGAAGTTCACGTCCGACTCAAGAACATGTCATCTCTTCCGCTCCGCAACATCTCGGTCTCAACATTCCCGGAAATCGGGTCCACCCATGTTGCGTACCTATCCGAGAGCCAGGTGCTCAGTTTTCCTGTCCGGATTCCAGCACAAACCCAGGCAGGCTCCTTCCGCTTCCAGCTCCGGTGGCGAGCGGAACGCCTCGACGGGTTACCGCTCTCCGAAGAGGTGCCGCTTGCTGTCGAAGTCCGCTCGACACGAGAGGCAGTTCGCCTCGCTGACCTCGGCACCAGCCCTTACATCGTCGGCAGCCCGATCGATCGTAAGGAGATGTTCTTCGGTCGCCAGGACATCATTGAAAAGATCAGGCGCCAGCTCTCCACCAGTCACCGCTCGAATGTCATCCTCCTCGAAGGAAATCGGAGGACCGGCAAGACCTCCATCTTAAAACGCCTGCAGGCCCCCGAGGTACTTCCTGGCTGGATCGTGGTGAACTGCTCGTTTCAGGGCGGAGAGGGCCACAAGAACAAGGCCGGATTGCCAACACGCGAGGTCTTCCGGTTGATGGCTCGCGACATCGGTTGGGCTGCACACGACGCAGGTCTCCGAGTCTGGTTCCCCGACATTGATCCCCCCGATTCGAACAAGCCCTTCAAAGTGGCCTTCGTGAAGGCCCTATCCACCGCATTTTCCGGGGCCCGCCCCTTTGAAGTGTTCGAGCTGTTCTTGCAGGGGGTACTGGAGATGGCCAGTCCTCGTCGCCTCCTCCTGATGCTCGACGAGTTCGACAAACTCCAAGAGGGGATCGATGCCGGCATCACGAGCCCTCAGGTTCCTGAGAACATCCGCTACCTGCTTCATACCTACCCTGGCCTGTCCGCTGTTCTGACTGGATCTCGACGCCTCAAGCGCCTGAGGGAGCAATACTGGTCGGCGCTCTTCGGCTTCGGTCACCGCATCCCGGTGAGTAACCTTCCCTCGAATGACGCTCGTCTACTCGTGACCCAGCCCGTCAAGGGTCGGCTCACATACATCCCCGAAGCGAGGGATCGTGTGGTTGAACTCTGCGCCAGACAGCCCTTCCTCATCCAATCACTGTGCAACCGGATCTTCGAAAGCGCGGCCCTCTCGAACCAGCGTACGGTCACGGTCGGCGCGGTGGACGCCGCCGCAGCGGACATGGTGCAGGACAACGAACACTTCCGGACCCTGTGGGGCTACGCCGGGACGGAGCGCAGGCGTTTCATTCTGGCCTTATGCAAGCAGCTCGAAGGAGAACCCGATCCCATCACCCTTAACCTGCTGGAGTCGAAGCTCGAAGAGCACGGCATCGCGCTGCCCCGTGGGGATTGCCTTGGCCTCGACCTGGAGTTCCTCCGGGAGCTTGAGCTACTGGAACTCGTCAGCACGACACGGGGCTCGGCATACACCCTCGCGGTTCCGCTGATGGCCGATTGGATTCGGCATAACATTGATTTCGAAGATCAACGCAGGAAGGCAGTCCGGGAGAGCGAGGAGGAACAATGAGCGAGAACCCGTACCAGGTCCTTGGCGTTGGAATTCCCGCAATGCTCGGCCGGGAGCGACTCTTCGAGGAGCTCTGTCGCCACCTGACCAAGGCCACGCCGGACCACATGTGCGTCGTCGGTCACCCCCTGTTCGGGAAGTCGGTCCTGCTGAACCACCTGGCCTCGCACTTCAAGACCGCCGGCGACCACTACTACCTCACGTCCTTGTACTGGGACCTCCGGCATGGCACACCAGGAACGGATGAGGAGTTCCGGCGCCAGTTCGCGGAACGCCTCAAGGGTGCGCTGCAGCCGGTCCGGCCTGATATTGCCGAGTACCTCGAGCTGGAAGACGAAGGGCTAAGTGACCTCCTCCAGCTCGTCTTCGACGGACTGGAGACTGAGGGGCTCCGCTTCCTCGCCGTGCTGGACGGATTCGATCACGTTCTCGCCGGAAGCGGTATCACGAGGAACCTCTGGGATGACATGCGCACGCTGGCCCAGAAGACGAGCCTTCGTCTCGTGACTGGCAGCAGGAGGAGGCTTCGGGAACTCTGCAAGACCGAAGATTCTCGCACTTCGGATTTCTGGGAGATCTTCTACGACACCCCTCTGCAGGTTGGCAGTTTCACAGACCATGACTGGGATGGCTTCCTGGAGCCCTTCAAGTCGGCGGGTGCGATCCTCGACCGCTCCGCCATCAAGGAGATTGGTAACTGGTCCGGTGGAGTACCCGTTCTTGCCGCCGCTATGGCTCAGGGTCTCTTCGATGGAGCGCGCAACGGTGTGACAATCTCCAAGCAGCAGGTGGATGGCGTTGCAGAGGCTATGATCGAAGAACGCCGAGATTTGCTCGCGGCCCTGTGGGAAGATTGCCCGATTGAACTTCAGACGCACCTGGCCGATCTCGCTAAAGGCGATGTATCTCTCTCTGAGGTGCCTGACCGTCAGCGACGAGACCTCGAACTACGAGGCTTAGCTCATGCGTCAGGAAACAAGCTCCGCTCTTCCTGTCGCCTGATGGCCAGGTACGCAAAGCACCAGGCGGAAGGCGTTGCGGACCTCCGACGGTTGTTCGGTGACGCAAAGCGCTTCGAAGCCAACATCCGCAGCTTGCTCGAACTCCGTCTCACTCAGGTTCGCGGGGCCGATCCCAAGCTGCGAGGCTATGTCGAGCGGGCCATCCGCGACTTGCAGCCTGAGCCCGTCAACTCTGCGGTTTGGGCACGGAGCATCGCCGAACGCGCACTGGACCTGATCTGGGAGGCCGAGCTTCCGCCGGATCGGAGGATCCCTGAGGAGTGGGTCGAGGAGTGGAAGCAGTCGGGAGAGACGCTGCATTGGCTCGATGATAGCAGGCGCCCCCCATCCCGCCGAGGTGCGCAATGTAACATACTGAGACTGATGACAGGCAGCGACCGAGTGAGAGCGGTCGCACGCTTCCTGACGAAGCCGACGTTCTTATTCGTGGACCATGTTCAGTCGGTAGGTGACTTCGGACAGCACAGGGCTGGAAGCACGGTGGTGGTCGGGACCGCAGCGGCCTTCTGCCTCTCAGCGATCGGCCTCTGTGAGAACCTGGCCCGCGATCTCGCAACCCCCCGGAACACAGGAGACGACAAGAGTAGATAGCGTGAGCATTCCTGGTCGGCCTACAAAACCAGTTCAACTACGGAAGGGATAGATATGGAGGTATTGTCAAAAGCTGTGGATGGCTGAATCACGCGGCGACCTTGGTTCCATCCTTGAATCGCACTCCTTGGAGGACGTCTCCGAGGAGTTGGTGTCCATTCAGCTTCCGCCACTTGCGCTCGG
>Ga0256830_1000581_pt1 | contig 28407 bp, 30 predicted proteins | sample 128326metaG_FD_190537 | JGI IMG/M metagenome (GOLD analysis project Ga0256830, IMG submission 190537) | Hydrothermal vent microbial communities from Lau Basin, Pacific Ocean - 128-326 | ecosystem: Environmental > Aquatic > Marine > Hydrothermal vents | place: Pacific Ocean: Lau Basin | collected... | reverse complement strand
AATGTGGATTCACGGCCCCATCGATTGGGACGAGTTCTGGCGGGTGATCAAAGGCGACGGCCCCTGCAACCGCGAACGCCTCGAAGCCCGGCGCAAAGCCCACGAAGACGGCGCCTGGGTGCGCGAAGCCCTGGCCGCGTATGGTAGGCGGGGAGGCAGGTAGACAGGTAAACAGGTAGACAGGTATCAGGTGTCAGGTTGAAAGTCCCCAATCTCCTATCCCTATCCCTATCTCCGCTCCCTATCCCTATCCCCACTCCCTATCCCTCATCATGGACACCCAATTCCCCCGCTACTACGTCTTCGAGCAGCCCCGGCCGGACGCGCCCCTGATCCACGCCGGTTCGGTCCACGCGCCCGACCCCGAAATGGCGCTGCTCAACGCGCGGGACGTGTTCGCCCGCCGGCCCTACCGGACCACCATGTGGGTGGTGCCCGCCGCCGCCATCTTCTCGCGCACCAAAGCCCAGCTCGAGGCCGTGCCCCCTGCCTCGAACCGCGAGCAGCAGCCCGCCACCCCCCAGACATACCAGATTTTCGTCAAAAAGAACCACAAAGGCGTCTGCACCCACGCGGGCGAAATTCAGGCCCCCGGCCCGCAACAGGCCCTGGCGCTGGCCCGCCGCTCCCTCCCCAACGCGCTGCTATGGTGGGTCATCCCTGACCACGAGATCGTCAAAGCCCCGCCCGAAGAAGCCCCCCTGCTCTACGAATCCGCCACCGACAAAATCTTCCGCCACGAATCCCACTACCCCGTGCGCACGCTGATGTTGGAAGTCAAGCGAAAGAAGAGCACCCGCCTTACCCAATCGGGCTGAAATTTGTATCCCGGTCGTAATAATCCAGATTTTCAGCCTTCTTCAGCCCGTTCACCACCAGGTAAGTCAAGGGTGTGGCGAGCGCTTCGTAGACCACCTTGAAAAGCCATTGTGACAGGATGGCGGTCCAAAGGTTCGAGCTGCTCAGGATACCGGCAAAGGCCACGGTAATGAACACCGCGGAATCCGCGCCCTGCCCAACAATGGTGGACGAGATGGTGCGCAGCCACAAAAACCGCCCCTCGGTTTTCACTTTTAGCTTTGCCAGCACGAACGCGTTCAGAAACTCGCCCACCAGATAGGCCAGGAACGAAGCCGCCAGCAAGCGGGGTGTAAAGCCCAAAATGGCCTGGTATGCCCTTTGCGCGCTTTCGGGGGACTCGAACCCCGCCAGATTCCAGAACGGCGCGGCCGGCAGCACCCCTCCCAGCCAGATGGCGATCACCGCCAGCAAGTTGCAAAAGAACCCGATCCAGATCACCTGCCGGGCGCGAGTGTAGCCGTACACCTCGGTCAGAACGTCCCCGAAAATATAGGCCACCGGAAACAGAATGACCGCCGCGGGCAAGAACAGCCCGAAAATGTTCACCAGCTTGACCGCGATGATGTTGGACACGATCAAGGTGGTGACGAACACCGCCGTAACCAGGGGAAAGAAACGATAGCTTTGGTGGTTCATGGTTTTTTAGATCGAGAATCGAGAATCAGGCATAAGAAACTGACCACTGACCACTGTCCACTGTCCACTGAACACTGAACACTGACTACTGCCCCCCCACCGCCCGCTTCGCCTCCGGCGTCTTCACGTGCTCGGCCTCCACCGTGATCGCAATCCCCCCGCGGACGTTGAACGCGCCCGTCACCTTGATCCAGTGCGGGTCCAGCGCGGCCACCAGATCGTCCAAAATCTGGTTGACCACGTGCTCGTGGAACGCGCCCTCATTGCGGTACGACCACAAATACAGCTTGAAGGACTTGGATTCGACGATTTTTTCGTCCGGCACATACTGCACCCGGATGTCCGCGAAATCCGGCTGGCCGGTTAACGGGCACAGGCAGGTAAACTCATCGGTTTCCAGGGTAACGGAATAGAAACGCCCTGGAGAGCGATTGGGGAAAGCCTCCAGCTTTTTGCTCGGTTTGGCCTCCCGGCCCAAAAGAGTCAGGTCTTTCAAATCGGATGCTTGCGTGGGCATGGAGATGTTTATCGCTTTGTGTGTTTACGCAACTTTACGCTTTCCACTTATACGGAGCGGAAAGAGATTATACCATTTTCACGCAACAAAAGATTCGCGCAGCCTCCATTCGATGCCACCGCCCCCTCACGAAAACCGCTCCGCCCCAAAGGCCCTCACATCCAACGAAGGCTGTTTCCCCATCGCGATCTCCGCCACCAACTTACCGGTGATCGGCCCCATCGAGACGCCCAGCATAGCGTGCCCGGTCGCCAGAATCAGGCCCGGCGCGCGGCGCGCCCGCCCGATGTACGGCAGCCCGTCCGGAGCCAGCGGGCGCATCCCGCTCCACACCCGCACCACCTCCCCCTCCGTCTCCGCCAGATAGGCAGTCGCGTTGCGCGCAATCGCGTTCACCCGCCGCTGGTTGATCGTGGTGCTGATCCCGGCCAGCTCCAGCGTCCCGGCCAACCGCAGATACGGCCCCATCGGCGTGACAGCCATGCGCGCCTCGGCCAGATGCAGAGGGATGCGCGGCGCGTTCCGCGGGCGCTGCATGGTGATGCTGTACCCCTTGGCCGGCTGCATGAGCAGACCGACCCCCAAACCGCGTGCCAGCCCCGGCGACCACGCGCCCGCGGCCAGCACCACCTGGCCCGCGGCCAGCGATTCCCCTCCCGCCAGGCGCACCGTTACCCCGCCGTTTTCCCCCTCCAGCGCCGACACCTCGGCCCGCGTGCGTATCACGGCCCCGTAACGCCGTGCCGCCGCGGCCAGCCCCTCCACGAACAGCGCCGGGTCCAAATGCGCGTCCTCCCGGTAATGAATACCCCCCACCACCTCGGGATGAACCGCCGGCTCCAGCGCGCGCACCGCCTCCCGATCCAGCAAACGCATATCCAGCCCGAAGGCCTGCATCTCCTCCACCTCCTGCCGTGCCTGCGCGAACCGCCCCACATCGCGGAACAACTCCACCCCCCCGGCCTGCTCGAAATGGCACTCGATGCCCTCCTCCGGGATGATCTGCCGGTACAAATCCAGGCTGGCGCGCTGCATGTCCCGGAACAGCGGCACGGCAGCGTGTACCGCCTGAGGGTTGCAATAATCGCGAAAACGCCACAACCAGCGGATCAAGGCCGGATCGAGGCGCGGCCGGATGTAAAACGGACTTTCCGGGTCCAACATCCAGCGTATCCCCTGCCACAACACCCCCGGCCCGGGCACCGGCTTCGAGTGGCAGGGCACGATCAGCCCGGCGTTGCCCCACGAACTGCCGTTGCACAACGCCCCCATCTCCAGCAACGTGACCGGCACACCCTCCCGCGCCAGAAAATACGCCGCGCTCACCCCGATGATCCCGCCCCCGATCACAATCACATCCTCACGCATCCGCCCCTCCGCGAATCTCCCACAACTCCACCACCCGGTCCGCGGGAAAGCCGATGGGATCGAAATCGTCGGTCTCGCGCGCCTGGCACCCCAGCCGCGCGAACAGCTCCTCGATGGTGCGCGAGGAGTGGTGCTGGGCCTCGCCCAGGGTGTGATACAGATAAACCGCAGAGGGCAAGATGACCGGATAGCCCATCTCGTACAGCGCGTAGCCCAGCCCGCGGCGGTGCAGGTTTTCCAGAAAATCCGCCGCGCGTTGGGTGATGCGTTGCCCCGCGTGAGTCACATCCACCTCGAAAGTGAAGGCGAAATGGTCGCGCAGGTAGCCCTGTTCGCGCAGGAACGCGCCCACCCGTGCCAGACCGGCCTGCAACCGCGCCAGGTCGTTTTCATCGTGCAGGCGGGCGGGCAGATCGAGCTGCAAATGGTCGTGCAGCGCGGCGAAGAAGGTTTTGCCGACACGCTGGGTGAACCGCCGCCGTGCCTGGGGTAGGGGCAGGCCATACGCGCCGCCCGCCGCGGCCATGCGCTCGAACGCGGCGCGGAAAAAAGCATACGAAAGCGCGTCGAACTCGCCGGAGCGGAATCCCGGCTCGAAGCGCGCTGCCACGAAGTCGTCCACCAGCCCCTCGCGGGCCTGCCGTTGGTAGACCACCTCCACGTAACGGGCTGTGTGCTGCCGGACGCGCCGCGGATCGCCGTCCACTTGCTGCCATTCGGCCACAATCGCGCCGGACATCAATTGTATGAATGTTTCGCCCATCGGCCACCAGTTTTGGTAGCCGGGGAAGGGGTGTTGCCGGGCGATTTGTTGCAGGCTGTTGCTCATCCGCCGCGCTCCTGTGTGTTGTTGCCCAGCCGGATGCCGGACATTTTTTCCAAAGCCTTGACCAGCGCGTGGTTGCCCTCGCTCCCCAACCCCTGGGCTTGCAGCGTGCGGTACAGGTGAAAGACCATGCCAGTCGCCATCAGGGGCACACCCAACTGGTCTGCGGCTTCGAGCACCAGGCGCAGGTCCTTTTGTTGCAAGTCGATGGTGAAGCCGGGCCGCCAGTCGCGAGCGATCATCTGCGGGCCGCGGTTGGCGAGCATCCACGAACCGGCCGCGCCCCCTTTGACCGCCTCGAGCGTCTTTTGCAGGTCTAACCCTCCGGCCTGGGCGAACAGCAGCCCCTCGCACACCGCCAGTTCCGTCACCACCACCAGAATCTGGTTGACCAGCTTGACCATCTGCCCGGCGCCCTGCGGGCCGACGTGGGTGATGGTTTTGCCGTAGGCCTGGAGGATGGGCAGGGCGCGCGCCACTTGATCGGCCTCGCCGCCCACCATGATGCTCAAGGTGCCGCGGGCCGCGCCCTCGCTGCCACCGCTGATGGGCGCGTCCAGCATGTGAACGCCTTTGGCTTTTAGTTGGGCCGCTATCTCCAGGGTGGCGTGCGGGCTGATGGTGCTGTGATCGACGACCAGCTGCCCGGGCCGCGCCCCGGCCAGCACACCGTTTTCGCCCAACACCACCTGCTGCACGTCTGGCGTGTCGCTCACACAGACCAGGATCACATCGCACTGCCGCGCCAGGTCTGCCGGGCTGGAGGCGGCCTGCGCGCCCGCGGCCACGAACTCATCCATACGGCTGGTGGTGCGGTTCCAGACCACCACGTCGTGACCGGCCTTGAGCAGGTTGTGGGCCATGCCGCGGCCCATGATGCCTAAACCAATAAAACCAATTTTTTCGGACATGGGTACTCCTTTGTGTTTTTCCCCAAGTGTACCCCAATTCGAGCTACTACCGGGTCCTTATGCCCGATCTTCGAAATATCTTCGAAACCGGCCACTTTATGTCATTCTGAGGGAGCGCACCCCTCCTGTCATTCTGAAGGCACGCAGTGCCCGAAGAATCCGGAGCGCAGCGACCGTCGGGGGGGCGACCGGCCGGTCGCCCCGACCCCCAATAACCACGCCTCGAACAACCGTCCCCCGTCCCCGGTCATCCGTCCCCCGTCTCCCCTGCCATCTTTGAGATTCTTCGCTGTCGCTCAGAATGACGCAGGCAACAGCCGGTCGCTCAGAAGAATGACACAGGCAGTTCGCAGGCACGAACTGCATAACTCCTGCTCCTGAATGAGACCGGACAATCACCTGCATCACTGCTGTACCTGAATTTTATATGGCTCGATACGCTTCTCGGCCAATTTCACATATTCAGGATCGACCTCGTAACCGATGTAGTATCGTTGCGACTTCAACGCCGCAATTGCAGTCGTTCCACTGCCCATGAATGGGTCTAACACAACATCATCTTTGAATGTGTAGAGCTGAATAAGCCGGTATGGCAGCTCGATTGGAAAAGGGGCCGGATGTCCCACCTTTTTGGCCGATTCCGTATTCATCGTCCAAACGGACTTTGTCCATTCCATGAATTGTTCGCGCTCAATAGTATCTCCGTTTTCGGCTGGCTTTTGTCGTTGGAATGAGCCTTTTGAAAATACCAGGATGTATTCGTGAACGTCGCGTAGTACGGGGTTGGAGGCCGATCGCCAACTTCCCCAGGCCATTGAAACGCCTGCCCCCGCCCCTTTATTCCAGATGATCTCCCCTCTCATCAAAAATCCTATATCGGTCATCATGCCGGAAATATAATCGGAAAGAGGAATATATGGTTTTCGTCCCAAGTTCGCCACATTGATACAGGCGCGCCCACCATTTACCAGAACACGATAAGTTTCTGAAAATACTCGATAAAGCAAATCCAAATATTCTTTCAATGATAAGTCTTCGTCGTACTCTTTCGAGACATTATAGGGAGGTGAGGTTACCATCAGATGAAGCGAATTGTCTGGAAGTTTTTCCATTTTCTCCGAGCTTCCCTCGAGAATACGATTTCTCAGGTGTTCGGGAAATGGATTGTCTGGCCTCATCTTTTGGCCGGTGGTTGTGGGTAACTCTGAGTATAGCCGTGAATTGTAGTATGAAGAAGAATCATGGCTGATTCTAGCGTTTGTGCCAAAACTGCTGGTTTTCGTACCTTTCGACATTTTCGATAACTGCTCCCAAAGTTGTAACCGTTTGTCATGTGGATCGAATTCTATGGGCGGCTTTACCCATTGTATCGGAAATTTTGAGGCTTTAGGGATAAGAATAGAAAATTCCGATAGCCTGGGGGGAAATAATCTGCGTCTCGAGGCTGAGCACCCCGGGCCTGGCTTTTGCAATCTACCAGGCAGCCAGAGGGGCGGGGTTCACTCGCGGCCGGCTATGTGCAGCATCTTTGCCATGACAGCATACCGCGAGGCCAGCCTCACCCACCATCCCGAACGCGAGACCCGGTATCTGGCCTGCCTGAGCGCAATTCGCAAAGTGCTGGCATCGTGAAAGGGCGGTAGTTCCTGCACCGCGCTGCCCAACTCGAATGCCGTGTGCGCATCCGAACCGACCGTGCCCAGCAGATCATGTTCCCGCGCAAATTCCCCGGCTCGCTCATCCATGCCCGCGGAGAAGCAGCGCGCGTTGAACACTTCCACCGCGTCCACCAGCGGCGCGATGCGGCGCAGGTCGTCCGGCGTCCAATGGCCGCTGCGGGTGTAATCGAAGGGGTGGGAAACGCTGATGAACGCGCCCTGCTCTCTCAGCCGGACAATCGCCTCCATCGGGGGCAGCCCCGGCGGAATTTCCTCTTTCACGAACGCGGCCAGCAGTTCCCCCCTCTGCGTCATGATCTCTTCCCCCACAATGACCCGCTGCGGATCGATCTCCTGGGCGATCAACGCGCCGCGAATGGTGTTATGATCGGTCACAACCACCCGATCAATTCCTTTCCGCTGGCACGCCCGCACCAGCAATTCAGGGGAAGTCAGACTGTCTTTTGAAAAGATGGTGTGGCAGTGAAATTCCAGACTCACTCGTTCGGGCATGAAACCATTTTATCAGCATACCTCAGCCGGTTGCCAAAACACTCCACTCTAGTATACAATCGTCTTATGCAAAGCCGTTCCACCTTCCAGAATCCCAAAAAACAGATCGTCATCGTGACGGTTGTGGTCGGGATTTTGTATTGGTACCAGGTATACCGATCAGGCTGGCCCTCGTTGGAAGATTACCTGATGTTTATCGCCCTGAAGGTTTTCTTCCCGCAATACCAGGAGCAGATCGGGCTGCCGGAAAATGTCAATGCCTTGTGGCAAGATATGTGGCTGCTGGCGATCATGTTTCTGGTATGGATTGCCTTTTTCTCGCAATATGTTTTGCCGCTCAACCACACCCGCGAGCGGTTTTGGGTGGTGGTGCGGCTGTTGTTGTACATGGTCGGCCAACACGGACCCGCGATCTTCATCCGCGACGGGGAGGTGATCCAGCGCAAGCGCGAAATGGAAAAGCCAAGCTGGGGGGTGGTGGTGTTGGACACGGCCAGCGCAGCGGTGCTGCGTTCAGCCCTGGCCTTTACCCGTACCGTCGGGCCGGGAACAGTGTTCACCAGACGCTTCGAGAAAGTTGCCGGAGCAGTCAGCCTCTACCGCCAATCCCAAATGGTGGGGCCCAAACCCGGTGAGGACCCCTTTGCCCCACAGGGGGAGGACGAATCGGACGAGGCGTACCAAGACCGTATGCAACGCAGGTGGGAAACCAGCGCCCTCACCCGCGATGGCGTAGAGATCGTCCCCAACATCCTGACCACATTTCAACTCGATGACGACCCCTACGACGAGAAAACCAACATAAAACCACAAACACCAAACGGAACAGAAAAGAAAGCGCGCACCCAGTTTGTGTGCGATCTGGTCTCGGTGGAGCGCGCCATCCGGCACGAAAGCGTTGACCCGCAGGAGAGATTGAGCAGCCAGGCACGCTACCAATCCTGGAACAACCTGCCAGCCTATCTTGCCGTGGACGTGTGGCGGGAACTGGTGAGAAAGTTCAAACTCGACGAATTGTTCACCTTTGCCACCATCAACCCGGCGGAGAGAACATTGGAAACCGCGTACGAAAAAATCAGCAAAGCGGTACGGGAGAGACTGACCCAAAAATACGTCGAAAAACTGGACGAATTCGGCAACCCGACCGGCATTCAAATCGAGAGCCAGGAGTACAAGATATTGAAAGAACGCGGCATCAAGGTGCAGGCGGCTGCAATTGCCAATCTGCGTTTCGAGCGCAAGGTGGAAGAAAAACTGGTCGCACAATGGCGGGCCAACTGGCTGGAACGCGCCAAAGAAGAAGAGCGTTATGTCCGCCAGCAGCGGAGTCTGGCCGCTCACCAGGGATATGAGATCGCTTTGCAAGACTTCGCGGTCTCGGCCAGCCGCCTGCCGGCCGCAAAGCTGTCTCAACAGTCGCTCCCGGACCTGAATGCGGTGTTGGAATTTTTGGTGCGCGGCACCCTGGAGCAATGTATCCGCGATCCTGAACTACACCAATATCTTACCAACGAAAAGCAGGACATCGTGAGCCTGATCGAGTGGATCCGGAGCAATTAGCATGGCGCAATCCGATAACGCACAGCAAATCAACACGCTCACGCAATTTGTGAAAGATTTGCGCGCACTGCTACAAGGCACGCTGAGGGCGGTGAAGAAGGGGGCTTACTGGTTGCTCGATTTCATCGACCCGTTTATTCACCCCCTATTCCAAATCAATCTACGCGGCCGGATCATCCGCAGTTTCATATTCCCGCTCGGTTGGTTGATCTGGACACTTTTCGCCTATGCCGCTCATCCCCCGGATTTCGACAATATCCAACCATGGGTCACCTTTCCAGAGCCGGAGGATTTCGCGGCACAATTGATGATCAGCACCTTGTTGCGCATCCAATTGATCGTCCGGCTGTTGGTGGTAGCCGCCACCCCTTATTTCGAGGCCGACATTCTGCGCCGCGTGCTCGTCATCGGGCTGGCCTTTTGGGTTGCCTTTCGTACCGCGGCCATTTACCTGGACGACATCTTCGAGTTAGGCGATGTATCCATCGCCGCGGACTTCATCCGCATCGCCGCGTTCGTCGGGCGTTATCCGCGGGTTCAAATCCGCAATGGCGAAATTCCCGCCGATTACCGCGACTCACCCGTGTTTCGCATCGGCGGGCCGGGCAAAGTGTTGGTACACATCGAAAACGTGGCCCTCTTCGAGAAGATCGACGGCGAGCCGCATGTCATCTTCCCCGAAGACGGCTATGTCGAGTTAGAGGGATTCGAGCGATTGCGCGCCATTTACGATATGCGCGACCAATTCGTGGACAACCAGACCGTCGAAAGCCGCACCAAAGACGGCATCAAGGTAAAAGCCAAAAACATCAACATGGTATTTAGCGTGCATCGCGGCCAAAAACCCGATCACGCCAGGGCCAGAGCGGCGGCCAACACCCTGCCACCCACAACAACCGACAGCCCGAACGAAACCCCTCCCGAAGAGCCGCAACTGTATTATGACAAACAAGCGGTTATCGAAGCCATCATGAACCTGACTTACAAACAAACCAAGCAGTCCTGGACACGCAGAGCCATCAACAATATCCTCGCCAGGTTGCGCACGTTCATTGCAGGCCATACCCTGGACGAATTTCTGGCAAACATCAGCCCTCAGGAACTGGCTGCTATCCGGCAAAAAATCCAGGAACAATTCCCCAACCGGCGCCCCAAGGACTTGACGCTGGATGTCTCCACCATTTCGGAGTTCATCGCCCGCGATTACATTACCCGTATGGTGCAGGGAGAACCCGGCGAAGGCAAAAAACGAGGGTTTGACATCTACTGGGTCGGCGTTGGCACCTGGGATACCCCAACCATTTCGGAAAAACACCTGGAAGCCTGGGAGCAGACCGTCAAAAATCGCATCGAGGGCAACGAATACGAACTGGCTCAAATCCGGCGCAAAAGCCGTTTGGATGAATTGAGACGCATCATCCAGGATATTCCGATCAACGCTTTTGGCGCATTGCGCAAGCAGGAAAACCTCACCGCCAACGAGATCAAATACAAACTGATGTTAGCCTATCGAGAAAAACTCAAAAACGCACGCGACTTGTATGTGCGCAACGGCCAGCAGCCTCCATCGGAGCTTGTTGAAACCATCAACCTGCTGGATAGCCTGTAACGCTCATGTTGACCTCCGAAATAGATAACACAGCTTTCGTTCTGGTGATTGGCGCCTCCGGCATCGACATGGTGGGCCGCATAGAAACCGAGCTATCCCCCGGCACCTCCAAACCGGCCTACATCCGGGCCTCTTTCGGCGGTGTAGGCCGCAACGTGGCCGAAAACCTGGCCAGACTGGGGCACCCGGTACATCTGCTCTCCGCCATCGGCGACGATTTGATCGGCAGCCAGTTATTGAACTACACCCGGGAGGCCGGGGTCAACGTGGACGCCGTGCTGCGCGTGCCGGATAACCCGACCAGCGCCTACATGGCTGTGGTCAACAAAAGCGGCGAACTGGCCTTCGGCCTGGATGACATGCGCACGATGGATTTTCTTTCCTCCGCCTATATCCGGGAACACGCCGATTTGTTCAAGCAGGCCTCCATCCTGTTTCTCGACGCCAACATTCCGCCCAAAACCCTGCGCACTGTCTTGTCGCTGGCACGCCGGGCAAAATTGCCCGTTTGCGCAGACCCGACTTCCACCACACTGGCATCCCGCTTGTCCCCCTACCTCGACCGTCTGCACATCATCACGCCCAACCACCAGGAAGCCGCCATCCTGACCGGGGGGGATTGTGATCCGTCCGACCACGCACAAGCCCTGGAAATGGCACGCAAACTGGTTGCCCAGGGAGTAGCGTTCGCCATCATCACCCTGGCCGAATTCGGGCTGGTGTACGCCACCTCCGAGAACAGCGGGCACATTCCAGCCCTGCACACCGAGATCATCGACCCAACCGGCGCGGGCGACGCGCTGACCGCGGCGGTCATTTTCGCGCTGCTCAACAGCATCCCGCCCGACGAAGCCGTGCGCCTGGGCGTGGCCGCGGCTTCCATGACCCTGCGCTCCCCCGGCGCGGTAGCCGCCGATCTCTCGCTCGAGCAACTGTACGATCACCTGGTGGTGTAGCGCCAGCCGTTCAACGTTTCAACGCCATCCCCTTCTCACCCGCCTACATGGATTTCAAACTCTTTGCATTTTCCCCCGAAGTCAGCCGGGCGCGGCAGCGCCACACACCCCTGGTAGCCCTGGAATCCGCGGTGATCACCCACGGTCTGCCGCCGCCCGAAAATCTGAGGCTGGCGCGGGATATGGAGCGCACGGTAGCGGAACATGGCGCCACCCCGGCCACCATCGCGGTGCTCGACGGCAAAATTCACGTCGGCCTGTCGCAGCAACAACTCGAACGGTTGGCCGAAACCAGGCAGGCCCGCAAAGTCAGTGTGCGGGACTTCGGGCTTGCGATTGCGAAAAAAGAGATGGGGGGCACCACCGTGGCAGGTACACTGCTGGCCGCGCACCGCGCCGGAATACGCGTGTTCGCCACCGGCGGGATCGGGGGTGTACACCGCGAGCCGCCCTTCGACGTTTCGGCGGACCTCCCGCAGCTGGCGCGCACGCCGATGGTGGTGGTTTGCGCGGGCGCGAAAGCCATTTTGGACCTGTCCGCCACCCTGGAAGTGCTGGAAACGCTGGGCGTGCCGGTGGTCGGGTACCAGAGCGATGCGTTTCCGGCCTTTTACTCGCCGGACAGTGGTTTGCCGGTCGGTGTGCGGGCCGATTCCCCTGCGGAAGTGGTGGAGATCGCCCGGGCGCACTGGCAGTTGGGGTTGGAGAGTGCGCTGCTGGTGGCCGTACCCCCGCCCGCGGAGGTATCCCTGCCCGCAGCCGAGGTGGAAACAGCCATCCAGCAAGCCCTGGAGGAGGCCGCCGCGCGGGGCATCCGCGGCCAGGCGGTCACGCCGTTTTTGCTGGCGCGGGTGAGCGAATTGACGCACAAAGCCAGCCTGGAGGCCAATTTGGGGCTGCTGCGCAACAACGCCCGCGTGGCGGCTCGAATCGCGGTCGAATTCGTTGCCAGGCAGCGGCCAGTTGTGTGACCGCTCAGGGCAGGGGGGTGTTGGTGAGGGTCGGCCAGCGGGTGATGGTTGGCGAGGGCGTGATCGGGGTGGCAGTGGGCCAGCGGGTGATGGTCGGCGAAGGCGTTATGGTAGGCGGGTAGGTGGGCCGCGGCGTGGGGGTGGCCGAGGGTAAGGGGGTCGGGAATGGTGTTTTGGTCGGTGTGGGAGTTGGCGAGAGATACGGGGTACGGGTGGGAGACGGTGTGGGCGACAGGGTCAGCACCGGGGTAGGGGTTGAAGTCGGTTCGCTGGTCGGGGGTATCCCTACGACGGTAAAACTGCCGGACTGGTATAGCTGCATTCCCAGGAAGAGGTGTACCTGATAGTTGCCGGGCAGCCAGTCGGCCTGTTCGGGGTTCCAATCCGTATAACCGAAGCCGCCGCTGCCGCCGTCCCAGGGTTCGGTCTCGAAATACACCAGCTCCCCGTCGCGGTACCAGAGCGCGGTCCACTGAACGCCGTCCACCAGCTTGTCGTAGCTGAAGACGGCGTACAGGTGCCCCACCGGGTTGGTAAACACCTCGGAGGCGTTGAGGGGGGTGTAATTCTCGTCGATGCCCTGGGTGAAGACCAGCGGGCTGAAGACCGAATCGGGGCTGGGTATGGCGGTGCTTTCGAACTGCGCTTCGACGTACAGCGGGATGGAGGGGGTGGGTGTAGGGGTGGGGGTGTCGGTCTCGGAGGGGGTGTTGGTGATGGTCGGGGTGAGGGTGATGCTGGGGGTGGGCGTGATGGTTGGGGTGAGGGTGATGGTTGGGGTCAGGGTCGGGGTGGGGGAGGGGGGGAAAAAGTTATAGGCCACCGGTTCGGCGTAGGAATTGATCAGCAGCCCCAAAATCAGCAAGAAAACGGAGAAAAAGATCATGCGCCAGCCGCGCAACATGCCTTCGTGCCGCTTGCGGTAGAAGCGCAACTGGCGGGATTTCTGAATGGTGCGCCAACCCAGCCAAAAGTAGAGCACCACCCCGGTGAATGCCAGGATGGTGGCTGTGATGACGCCGGTACGGATGTCCAGGTTGATATTTTCCAGGTTCATAAAATGCGGTCTTCGGCTTCGACGGGGTTACGGAGCACGCCCAGCCCTTCAATGGACACTTCGACGGTGTCGCCGGGGAGCAGGGGGCCTACCCCGGCGGGGGTGCCGGTCAACAGCACGTCGCCGGGTTCGAGAGTCATGATGGAGGAGGCAAAAGCGATCAGGTGCCGTACGGTGAACACCATGTCGCGGGTAGAGGCCATCTGGCGCATATCGCCGTTCACGCGGCAGCGGATGACCGCGTCTGCGGGGTCGAAATCGGTTTCGATCCAGGGCCCCAGGGGGCAAAAGGTATCGAACCCTTTGGCACGCGTCCATTGCAAATCGAGGCGCTGCAAGTCGCGGGCGGTCACGTCGTTGGCGACGGTGTAGCCGAAAATGTGTTGGTGTGCGTCTTGCATGTTGATCCAGCGGCCTGTTTTGCCGATCACCACTGCCAGCTCGGCTTCGTGTTCGACGCGTTGCGACTGGGGCGGCAGGCGGATGGCTGCGTCGTGGCCGATCAACGCGGAAGGGGGTTTGAGGAAGAGCAGGGGAATGTCGGGCACTTCGGCGTCGTGCTCCCTGGCATGGGCAGCGTAATTGCGGCCAACGCAGATGATTTTACCCGCTTTTACCGGTGTCAGCAAACGGACTTCTTCGAGCGGGATGCTGGCCTCCATGCGGCGAAAGTCGCCGAACAGGTCGCCTTCCACAGGGCCGATTTTGTCGCCATGGACCCACCCCACAGCGGGGGGCTGGTCGCGATATTGGTAACGAATAATACGCATTACGATTTACGCCTTACGATCACGAAATGGTTGGGATTCTTCGCTCCCGTTCGGCAGTCACTTCGCCTTCGGCTCAGTGCATGGCTCAGGGCAAGCCCGCTGGTCGCTCAGAATGACATAAGCAACAGCAGGCATGAAGTGCGTAAGTACTGTCACGAAAGCTCATGGGATTGGATGCGGGTTGAAAGTTCGTGGACGGCCTGGTCCGCGCCGGAAAAGCGGTCTGGAAAACGCCAGCGCAAGGCCCGGCCCAGCGCATAGGCCACCGCGCCAACCAGCATCATGCTCAATTCGGAGGCCGGCTGCGCCTGAACGACCACCACAAGCTCGGCCACACGCGCCGAATCCACGGCTGCGGAGCCAACAATGGCGCAGGTGGGAATCCGCCTGTTGCGGGCTTCCTGCAAGGCACGGGCGATGTAGGGGGTTTCCCCCGCTACCTCGATGGCCAGGATCAAGTCGTTTTCTGCTGCCAGGTACACTTTGCGAGCCAGATCGGTCAACCCGGTGTGGTTGATCGAGACGCCAAAGCCGCCTCTTTCGAGCACATTCACCAGCGTGTATGTGGCTGGTTGGGCCAAAACGTCCGCCAGGATGAAAACGTGCCGTGCCTCGCCGATCTTTTCGACCAGCCGGCTCAACTCGTCTACATCGAGCAACAGGTATGCCTGGCCAAAGATGGTGCGCAGTTCCTGCAAAGCGGTATTGACTACCCTGGCAAGCGAGTCTTCCTCGGCCACGCGCGGCCGCACTGTCAGATGGCTCTTTACCCGCTCGCGAATTTCGCGCGCCAGATCGGGGTAGCCTGCGTACCCCAGATATTGCGAAAAACGCACCACAGTGGTGGCGTCCACGTCCACAGCATGGCCCAGCTCGGTCGCGGTCATGAAGGCGGCCTCCACGTAGGAGTCGAGCAAGTAATCGGCCAGCCGCGCGAAACTCTTGGAAAGATTCGGGTAGGCCTTCCGAATGCGATCTTCATAAGACAGCCGGTCTTCCTGGAACATTGTTTTCCAGTTTATCATAACCGGCATAGGCGCGCAAACCTGTTTTGCAAGTTTTTTTGCAAAACAAGCCGCCGCGCAAACAAAGGGTAGTGAGGCAGAGCACACCATTTGCACACACGCTTCCGTATCTCATCCCCTACCAAATCCCTCTCATCTGCGGTAAAATTTCGCCAGCAGGGGCGGGTAGCTCAGCTGGTTAGAGCGCTACTCTTACAAAGTAGAGGTCGCAGGTTCGAGTCCTGTCCTGCCCATTTGTGATCCGTCTCCGATTGATGATTCCGGCCCTCGGCTGCATTCTGCTGCTGGCTGCTTGTGAGGGGGCAAAGTTGCCGCCAACGCCCACCCCCCTCCCAGCAGTTACCCCCACATTTCCGATTCCCGACCTTGAATCCGTACTGCTGCGCACCAGCAACCTGCCGGCGCGGGTTACCAGTGCGGAGATCAGCTACACGCCACACCCTTCCCTGGCCGACCTGCCCGATGCACAATATTTTGTCTCCCTGCAATTCCTGCAAGGCACACAGTTTGGCGGGCGGGTTTCGGTTTTCCTGTACGCCAACCCCGCAGACATGGATGCAGCCTGGCCCGCGATTTTGAATACCATCGCCACTCCCAAAGAGATCGACGACATCGGCGACCTGGCCGTCGTAAACTTCAGCGACCTGGTCTTCATCCGCTGCTCCGCGCTGGTACACATCAAACTGGTGGGCACCCAACCCGAAGAGCTGCGCATCTACGCCAGCCAACTGGATGCCAGGTTTACCCCTTTGGTTTGCCAGCCATAAAGAAAGGCGCCTGTATTCAACCGATCCGCATCGCGAGAACATCTCTATCCACCCACACAGACCTGTACTTCAACAAGAGATTACGTACACGTTCGCCAGTCACCACCATCAGGCGGGAAAAGAGCACCCTTCTCAGACGCTAGAAGCACCCAATAGCGTGTCCCATACATCCCCACGTGTGTCCACCGAGTGGAGACGGCGTTGTATCTTGACGTGAGGGAAGCGCAATGGCATCTTTCATCGAAATCAACAACGAAGAGCTGGAGCGATTCCTCGAAGTATTGCCTAATCCGGCAGTGGTGGTCAACCGGCAAGGCCGGATTGTGCAGGCAAATAGCCTGCTCGAAGACATATTGGGGTATCGCCAGCACGCATTGATCTCCTCGCCGATCGAAGTGCTGCTCCCGGAAGACCGGCGGGATGTCCACGCCCGATTCCTGCAACAATACTTCGACAACCCCAAAACCCGCCCGATGGGGACAGGGATTGATTTACAGATCCTGCGAAACAACGGAACCACCCTACCGGTAGACATCAGCCTGCGCCCCATATACCTGGGAGACGAGCTGGTTACGCTGGCCAGCATCCGGGACATCAGTGTGTTCAAACAGCAGGAAGCACGCATCCGGCAGCACGCGAACCGGGCCGAGGTGCTGGCGCGCACCGCCAACCGCCTCAACGCACAACTCGATCTCCACACAGTGCTGCGTACGGTGTGTGAAGAAACCGCCAACGCGCTGGACGCCCCGGTTGTAAGCGTTTTTCTGTACGATTCTCGACAAGATGTGCTGCAATTCGCTGGCGGATGGGGTATTCCATCAGAATATGAAGAGAGATTGCCAATCATTTCTCGTTTCCAGCTCGAGCGCTTTGTCGAACAACAAGGATCGCCCATTGTGATCCCGGACATGCAGAACACCGCTGATCTGCCGGGCCGCGAGTTATGTGTGGAACTCGATCTGCGATCCAGCGCCAGCGCGGTCATGCGACGCGATAGTACGTTGGTGGGGGTACTAACCGTGGTCACAATCTCGGAGGTCCGCCATTTCAACGCCGATGATCTGGACGTGCTGGAGGGACTGGCAAACCAGGCCGCGCAGGCCATCACCAACGCGCGGCTGTTCGAGGGTGCCCGCCGTCGATTGGAGCGCATTCAGTCCTTGCACGACATCGACACCGCCATCATGTCCAGTTTGGATGTGCAAGTCACATTGAGCATCATCCTGGAGCAGGTGGTCAACAGGCTGTTGGTGGACGCGGCGGATATTCTGCTGCTGGATCCCGACATGAACACCCTGGAATTCGCGGCCGGACGCGGCTTCCGCACCACAACGCCGAAACACACCCGCCTGCGCCTGGGAGAAGGCCTGGCAGGCCATGCAGCTCTGGAAAAACGCATCGTCCACGTTGCCGACCTGAGCGTCGCCGAAACCAGTCTGGCTCGTTCGGCGTTGTTCCATCGTGAGGAGTTTGTCTCCTATTACGCGGTGCCGTTGATAGTCAAAGGGAAAACGCGGGGGGTGCTGGAGATTTTCCACCGCTCGCCTTGCAGACCCGATGAGGAATGGCACCAGTTTCTCGAAACACTGGCCGTTCAGACGGCAATTGGCATCGAGAATGCAGAGTTGTTCGTGAGCCTACAAAAGGCCAACCAAAACCTGATCGTAGCCTATGATGCTACCATCGAGGGTTGGTCTCGCGCCCTCGACCTGCGCGACAGGGAAACCGAAGGCCACACCCGCCGCGTGACGGATATGACCCTGCGATTGGCTCGTGAGATGGGCATCGACGAGAGCGAGATCGTTCACATCCGCCGCGGCGCGTTACTCCACGACATTGGCAAAATGGGCGTGCCGGATTCCATCCTGCTCAAACCCGGCCCCCTGACCGAGGAGGAGTGGGACATCATGCGCCAGCACCCGCAATTTGCCTACGACATGCTTTCCCCTATCCGCTACTTACGCCCCGCGTTGGACATTCCATACTTCCATCACGAAAAATGGGACGGCAGCGGCTACCCGCACGGTCTAAAAGGCGAGGAAATTCCACTGCCGGCGCGCATCTTCGCGGTGGTGGACGTATACGACGCGCTGACATCCGAACGGCCTTACCGCCCGGCCTGGCCCAAAGATAAAGCCCTGGCGCACATCAAGAGCGGCAGGGGAACGCACTTCGACCCCCAGGTGGTGGACATCTTTTTGCAGCTCTTACAACACTTCGGGGAGAATGCCTAGCACCTGATTCTACCGGCAACGGGATGGGACCACCGCCAGGAGTTCTTCATCCCGCTACCGGCAGCCCGATCTCGATTTCGCCACCGGTCACCCGAACCGGGTAGGCCGGGATGTCTTCGACCGCCGGCAGGGAAAGGGCTTTGCCGGTACGGATGTCGAAGTGCGCGCCGTGCCGCGGGCAGGAGATTTCGTAGCCGTTTTCCAGCTCGCCGTCCCCCAGCGGCCCGTCGTCGTGCGAGCACAAATCCGCGATGGCGAAGTATTGGCCTGCAATGTTGAAAATCACGATAGGATCGCCATCGATTTCAATGAACATGCGCTCCCCGTTGGGGAGGTCGTCCACCGAAGCAACGGGGATGAATTCACATTTTTCCGGGTCGAGTTGGGTGTAATTGAGCATGGGGAATTGGGTATTGGTAATTGGGTAATTGGGTAATTGGGTAATTGCATCCTGAGCGGAAGGCGAGCGGAGCGAGCCTGAAGTCGAAGGATGGGTAATTGGGTAATTGCATCCTGAGCGGAAGGCGGGGAGAGTTCGTACCGAACTCCGTTCGCTCGTAGTCGAAGGATGGGGAGGGGGGATAGGGATAGGGATAGGGATAGGGATAGAGATGGGGATAGGGGATTGCGATGCTCTAAGACCAATGAGACCAATAAGACGAATAAGACCAATGAGACCAGTAAGACCAATGAGACCAGTAAGACGAATAAGACCAAATTATTCCACCAACTCATCTCCCGCCTGGCCGGGTTCGAGGCCGTATACACCGGCTTTGACCACTTTGAGCGACAGCAGGGCACATTTCAGGCGCACTGGCCCCAACTGGATGCCGAGCATGTCCAGGATGTCCTCTTTGGTGAGGGCTTTGACCGCCTCCAGGTCTTTTCCGATGATGCTCTCGATCAGCAAATCTGCCGCGGCCTGGGAGATGGAGCACCCCTGGCCGGTGAAAGCCGCTTCCGTGATGCGGTTGTTCGCATCCACACGCAAATCGATGCGGATGTGGTCGCCGCATAAGGGGTTGTCATCTTCGTAGCTGATGTCATGGGGATCGAGCAGGCCGCGATAGCGCGGGTTTTTGTAACGGTCAATGATCTGTTCGCGGTAAAGGTCGTCCATGTGATTTGTGGTGAAGGGAGATGGTGGGGGACGCGGCGGGCGTTTCAGGAAAAGATTTCTTTGACCTTGTAGATTCCCTCTACCAATCTGTCCACCTCGTCGAATGTGTTGTAGAGGTAAAAGCTGGCCCTGGCAGTGGCCGGGATGTTAAATTGCTCGTGCAGCGGCATGGCGCAATGGTGCCCGGCCCGGACGGCGACCCCGTACCGGTCGAGAATTTGCGAGACGTCGTGGGGATGAACTCCCTCCAGCGTGAAGGATGCCACCCCGCCCTTTTTGTCGGCTGGCGGGCCGAAGACCCACACGCCAGGGATTTCCTCCAGGCGCTCGAGGGCGTATTCGGTGATGGCGTGCTCGTGCGCGGCGATCTTGTCCATGCCGATACCGGTCAGGTAATCGATGGCCGCGCCGAAGCCAATCGCCTCCGCGATGGCGGGGGTGCCGGCCTCGAATTTGTGGGGCAGCTCGTTGGCCGTAAAAGAACGCAGTTGGACGCGTTTGATCATGTCGCCGCCGCCCAAGAAGGGGGGCATGGCCTCCAGCAGCGCCTCTTTGCCGTACAGCACGCCGACCCCCGTCGGGCCACACATCTTGTGGGCCGAGAAGGCGAAGAAATCCGCGTCCAGCCGGCACACGTCCACCGGCAGGTGCGGCGCGGACTGGGCCGCATCCACCACCGTGACCGCGCCGGCCTGATGCGCCAGCGCGATCATCTCTCGCGCCGGGTTGACCGTGCCCAATACGTTGGACATGTGGACGAAGGCCACCAGTTTGGGGCCTTGCTCCAACAATCGGCGGTAGGCGTCCATGTCCAGCAGGCCGTCCGGGGTGACGGGCACGAACTCCAGGCGCAGGGAACGCTGTTCGGCCAGCATTTGCCAGGGCACCAGGTTGGAATGGTGCTCCATCTCGGTCAGCAGCACCATGTCCCCGGCTTGCAGATGGGCGCGGCCCCAGCTTTGCGCCACCAGATTGATGGACTCGGTGGTATTGCGGGTGAAGATGACCTCGCGCGGGGAGCGCGCACCGATAAAATCGGCGATGCGCTGGCGCGCGGCCTCATACGCCGCGGTGGACTCTTCCGCCAGGGTGTGGATGCCGCGATGGATGTTGGCATTGTGCAGGCGGTAATGCGCCTCCATCGCCTCGAGCACCTGCCGCGGCTTCTGGCTGGTGGCGGTCGAATCCAGGTAAACGACTTTAACGCCGGGACGGACTTCCCGATTGAGCACCGGGAAGTCCTCCCGGATTTTTTCCACATCCAGAGGGGAGACCAATGAATGGGTGGAGGGGGATTGTGACAGCATGGATGGTCTCGGCCTCTGATTACAGTTGGGGTTTGCGGGGGCGGCGGCGGCGTTTTGGCCGGTAATAGCGGATGTTTTGGGATTTTTGCGGCGACCACAAAACGTGGTCCGGCACCATCCAGCCGTCGGTCAGGTAGACGTTTTCCTGAAACTGGACTGCGACCATTTTGGAATCCGCCTGGACGACAATGCCCTTCAGCCAACCGCGCACCCGTTCCCCTTTCTCGTTTTCATGGTCACAATACACTTCGACTTCGTCTCCCACCTGAAAGATATCTTCTCGTTCTGGAGCGCTGGTAAATTGCAAGTCTGCCAACTTTTGCCTCCTTTTCATTCAGCCGGTATTAGGCGGTAAAGTTTTTCCCGGTTCGAGCAGCGCCCATCGCGCTGTGGTAGTTACCGGTTGTCTGGACTCATCTTATCGACAATTGCCTGTTGGAATCGCTGGCGCACGCCCTCATAGGGGATACGCTGCATGATCGGGTCGAAGAAGCCTTCGACCACCAGGCGTTCGGCGTCTTTTTGGGGGATGCCGCGGCTGCGCAGGTAGAAAACCAGTTCGGGATCAATTTTACCAACGGTTGCGCCGTGTGTGCAACGCACATCATCGGCCAGGATTTCCAGGCCGGGGATGGAATCGGCGCGCGCTGCCGGGTCGAGAACCAGGTTACGGTTGGCCTGGTAGCCGTCGGTGCGCTGCGCGCCGGGGGCCACGTAAATCATGCCCTGCCACACCGAGCGGCTGTTGTCTTTGAGCGCGCCTTTGAAGAGCAGGTCGCTGGTGGTGTGCGCGGCCAGGTGGTTCTGCTGGGTGTCGTGGTCCAGATGCTGGTGGTCGTCGGTGAAGTAGAAGCCGGACATCCGCCCGTTGGCGCCCGGGCCGATCAGATCGAGATCGGAGAAATTCTTGGTCAGCCGGGAGCCGACCGCGCCGAAAATCCAGTCCACGTAGCCGTCGCGTTCGACGCGCACGCGCTCGTGGGAGAAGTTCCAGACGTGATAGCCCAACGACTGCAACTCGACGAAGCGCAGGTTGGCATTCGCGCCGACGTAAATTTCAACGATGCTGCTATTCAGGGTTTGGCCGCCGCTTTCGGTGGGGGAGGCGGATTCGTGGACGAAGGTGGCGGCGGCGCCCTCTTCGATGTACACCATCAGGTGCGAGAAGTGCGCCAGCCCGGGGCCGGGCGTCCAGAGCACGGAATGCAGCGGTTGTTCGACCTGCACGTTGGCGGGGACGTAGAGCACCACACCCTGACGGGCGAGGGCCGCGGTCAGGGCGGCAAACTTGCCTTCATCGGCGCGCACGATCCGGCCGAGCATCTTTTCCAGGATTTCGGGGTGCTCTTTTTCTGCCGTGGCGTAGTCGGTGAAGACCACACCCTGGGACTTGAGGGCGTCGCTCAGTTCGACGGTGGAGCGGCCAGGGGTGAGCACGATCTGGCCGCCGTGCGAGTCCCCGACCAGGGGGGCGAGCAGCTCCGCCGGGACCGGCGGGAGGTCGCGGGTCGCGCCCTTTTCGGGCAGCCGGAAGCCGCCCACGTCCAGACGGCGCAAGTCCGTGCGCCGCCAGGCCTCCATGCGCGTGTGGGGCAGGGGCAGCGATTGGAAGGCCTCCCAGGCCCGGGCGCGGTACTCCTGCACGAAGGCGGCCCCCTGCCCGTTCAGGCTGGGGACCATGTCACGGGTGAAGGGAAAGTCCTGTGCTTTGGTGCTGCGTGAAGTGGTGCGAACGATGCGTTTGACGGTTTTGGTGGTCATAGTGGTTTCCGGTTTAACCGATGGAGCCTTCCATCTGGAGCTGGATCAGGCGGTTCATTTCTACGGCGTATTCCATGGGCAATTCTTTGACCAGTGGCTCGATGAAACCGGCCACTACCATGGTGGTGGCTTCTTGCTCGCTCAGGCCGCGGCTCATCAGGTAGAAGAGCTGCTCTTCGCCGATCTTGGAGACCGAGGCTTCGTGGCCGATGGTCACGTCCTGGGCGTCGATCTCGATGTAGGGGTAGGTGTCGGAGCGGGAGGTGTCGTCCAGCAGCAGGGCATCGCACACCACGTTGGAGGAGGCGTGTTCCGCGCTGGCGTGGACTTTGAGCAGGCCGCGGTAGGAGGCGCGGCCGCTGCTCTTGCTGATCGACTTGGAGGTGATGATGCTGGAGGTATAGGGCGCGATGTGGATCACTTTGCCGCCGGTGTCCTGGTGTTGGCCTTTGGAGGCGAACGCCAGCGAGAGGATTTCGCCGTGCGCGCCCTTGCCGACCAGGTAGCAGGAGGGGTATTTCATGGTCAGTTTGGAGCCCAGGTTGGCGTCCACCCATTCCATGGTGGCGTCTTCGTGAACGATGGCGCGCTGGGTCACCAGGTTGTACATGTTGTTGGACCAGTTTTGGATGGTGGTATAGCGCATCCGCGCGCCTTTTTTGACGATGATTTCGATCACGCCGCTGTGGAAGGAATCGGTGCTGTAGATCGGTGCGGTGCAGCCCTCGACGTAGTGCACCTGCGCGCCCTCGTCGACGATGATCAGGGTGCGCTCGAATTGCCCCATCTCCGCGGTGTTGACGCGGAAGTAGGCCTGCAAGGGCATGTCCACGCTCACACCGGGGGGGACGTAGACGAAGGAGCCGCCCGACCACACCGCGCTGTTGAGGGCGGCGAACTTGTTGTCTTCGATGGGCACCACGGTGCCGAAGTATTCCCGGAACAGGTCTTCGTGTTCGCGCAGGCCGTCTTCGATGCTCTTGAAGATCACGCCTTTTTCGGCCAGGTGTTCCTTGATGCTGTGGTAGACCATCTCGGACTCGTATTGCGCGCCCACTCCGGCCAGGAACTTCTGCTCGGCCTCTGGGATGCCCAGGCGGTCGAAGGTCTCTTTGATGGTGTCGGGCACGTCGTCCCAGGTGCGGCCTTCTTTTTCGGTCGGTTTGGTGTAGAAGTAAATCTCGTCCAGGTTGAGGGTGGACAGGTCGCCGCCCCAATCGGGCATGGGCCGCTGCTCGAAATGTTGCAAGGCCTTGAGGCGAAAATCGAGCATCCATTGCGGCTCGCCCTTCATGGCCGAGATTTGCTCGACGATCTCGCGGTCCAGCCCTTTACGGGGGGCTTTGAAGACATGGATTTCAGGGTCTTTGAAGTCGTACTTGTATTCGTCGATGCCTTCCAACAGTTGCGCGTCAGTCGTGGTCATAGCTCAAGCCTCCAGAAATTATGCCGGTACGCCATTGTGTTTGGCGCGAATGGCATCATAGCCGTTCTCTTCGAGATACAGCGCCAGTTCCGGGCCGCCGGACTCGACGATAAGTCCATCCAACATGATGTGTACGTGATCCGGCTGGATGTAATTGAGGATGCGCTGGTAGTGGGTGATGACCAGCACGCCCAGTTCGGGGCCGCGCAGCGCGTTGACACCCTCCGATACGATGCGCAGGGCGTCGATGTCCAGTCCGGAATCGGTCTCGTCCAAAATGGCGATCTCGGGTTGCAGCGCGGCCAGTTGCAGGATTTCGGCGCGTTTCTTTTCTCCGCCGGAGAAGCCGTCGTTCAGGTAACGACCGGCAAAGGAGTGGTCCATTTTGAGGGTGTTCATCTTCTCGATCAGCAGGCGGCGGAATTCGGGAATCGAGATGCCTTTGTCTTCGGGGTCTTTGGCTTTGCGGTGGGCGTTGATGGCGGTGCGCAAGAAGTTGGCAACCGTCACGCCCGGCACCGCGACCGGATATTGAAATGCCAGGAACAAGCCCAGGTGGGCGCGTTCATCCGGCTCGAGTTCCAGAATGTTCTGGCCTTTGAACCACACCTCCCCGGCTGTGACTTCGTAAGAGGGATGCCCCATCAACGCGTAGGCCAGGGTGGACTTGCCGGACCCGTTGGGGCCCATCAAGGCGTTGACCTCGCCCTGCCGAACGGTGAGATTCAACCCTTTGAGTATTTCTTTGTCTTCGACGTTGACGTGTAAATCTTTGATGACAAGCTCCGACATCGAATGTGTTCTCCTTCTACAAACTGATATTTAACCTGAGCTTCGGATACAAGCCCTCCTTTGGAATTGTCATTGCGAGGCCCCGCAGGCGGGTCGGTACACGCTCGCCATGACACCTTCCATCGTTATCCGCAATTCAGGTTATTTACAAAATTTCGAGCGGCAAGATGGCTATCTTACCGCCCTGCATACCTGGGGTTGGCGAACGCAATTATAGCACGCGGGTTTGCCGAATGTCAATATTTAACATAAAAATCTAAAAAATATTGACTATTGATGTTTGCCTATGGTATACTGCCACCTGATCCTCGAGTTTCGATCTTCGTCCTATGTCAAACACCAGAGACCGCATTCTAAAAACGATTGTCAGTCGCCAACGATGCACGATCAACGAGTTGGCGGAAGCTGTGGGGATCAATCCCATCTCCGTGCGCCATCACATCGTCAAATTGCAGGCCGAGGGCGTGGTGGATTCGGATGAGGAACGACATGGAGTCGGCAGGCCTCGCAGGGTATATTTTCTGACCGAAGACGGGCAGGAACATTTCCCAACCCGCTATTTGCGCTTAACCAACCGGCTGCTAGACCGTTTGAAAGACTCTCTATCAGACGACACCTTTGACGCCCTCTTCTCGAAAATGGGAGAGGAAATGGCAGAAGACCTGGCCAGCGAGCTGGATTGGCAGAGCCTTTCCATGGAAGACCGTCTTGACCTGCTCAAGGAAGTCCTTCAGGAGGAGGGCTTCATCGTCGAATGGCAGCGCAAAGGGGATGACTATTACATCAAGGAATTAAATTGCCCTTACTATCAAATCGGGCAAAACCATCCCGAAATATGCACGGTCGATCAGACACTGATCTCAAAAGTATTGTCCGTCCCAGCCAAGAAAATACGCTGTATTCTGGATGGCGATTCCCATTGCACCTATGTAGTTCCGGCAATTCCTCTTTCCAACGTTGAAGTGCTGGAAAGTATGGCCTGATTTCAATGCAAATGGAGACACTATGAGCGCACAAAGCGAAACCAAAAGCCAGGTGGTCTGGCAAATCGAGAGCACCCACCCTGACCTGGTGGAGCCTCTCAAAACCGCCCTACGGGAGGTTGTAGACCCGGAAATCGGTCTGGAGATCATCCAGTTGGGATTGGTGCGAGACGTGGCGATTGAGGACGATAAAGCCGAAATCACCATGATTCTCACCACGCCCTTCTGCCCTTATGGCCCGGCCATGCTGGAAATGACCCGCCAGAAAGCCGAATCCGCGCTCAACATGCCCACCACCATCACAATGGGCACTGAAATGTGGGATTTTTCGTACATGGAAGAAGGCGCGGGCGCGGATTGGGGGTTGTATTACTGAAACTTCTTCTCAAAACACAGTTTGGAAAAAGACGGGTGCATTCCCGTCTTTTATTTTTTATCGGGCTGAACCGTTGCCGAACCCGCCCCACCTCGTCCACGTCATTTAGCTCGCCTACCCCAACCCCCAGCGCTGTCCCAATTCTCCCACCCGCGCGCCGTGGCGAACCACCCACTCCCGCTCCGGCCCGGGATCGTGCAGCGGGTTGCTGTGGTTGAGATGGATCAGCACCACTTCCACGGGGGCATCTTGCAGCCGCCGGACGGTCTCGGTTGCCAGGGGGTGGGGGATGGCGCGCATGTCCCGCCCGGGCAGTTCGTCCGGGCTGTAAAAAGTGGCATCCAGCAGCGCCACATCGAACCTGCCGACGAAGCCGGCCAGACCCTCCCAGGTTTCCCACGAATCGATGTCCGGGCAATAGAACAAGGCGCGTTGTCGCCCCTCGATCACGAACGCCAGCGTGTCGCTCCACTCACCCCGATGGGGTACGGACACAGGCGTCACCCGCACCCCCGCGGACAGGGCGCGAGGCCGGTCGGGGTACAACTCGACGAGACGAAGATTGCCCTGGCGCACCAGCTGCGCCCAGGGCGCGTTGTCCCGCAGGAACGCGGCCATGCGCGCGCTGGCATAGACCGGCATCCCGCGCACATTCCAGGCTTCCTTCCCCAGATGGATCAGGCCGGTGTAATGGCCGGTATGGGCGTGCGTGAGGGCAATTCCGGCCAGCGAATAGCCGGGGCAGGCCTCGATCATCCAATGCAGTTGCTCGCGAAAATCAGGGGTGGCATCGATCAGCCAATACTTTTTCCCGGCATGGTCCACCACTCCCAGGCTGACCACCCATTTTCGGGCCGCGGGGTCTTTGCGGGCGCGCAAACAGCGCGGGCAGGCACACCCCGCCTGGGGCACGCCACCGTCTTGCGCGTTTCCCAGCAGAACAGCCTCAACTTTGGCCGCGCTCGTTGCCATGCTCGAAATACCAGCCGGCTGCTTCGGTGCGGTTGGTGACATGAATCTTGGTGTAAATATTCTTCAGATGAAAACGAATGGTGTTCTCGCTGACCCCCAACCGCTTGGCGATTTCGGGATTGGTCATGCCGCGGGCTACGCAAGCGATCACCTCCCATTCACGCGGGGAAAGCTCATCCTGTAATTCGACCGGCTCCTCGCGGCGGGTGGTGAACCAGCGTTGGGCGGCCCGGGGGAAGATGATGCGTCCTTGCGCCACCTGGCGGATGGCCTCGATCAGCTGGGTGGGCGGCTCGGTCTTGAGCGCGAACCCCTCCGCGCCCAGTTCCAGCGCGGACTGGATGCTGTCGCCATCCCCGAACGCGGTCAACACCACCACCCGCACGGGCAGATCACGGCGGCGGATCTCCTCCAGGGCCAGGAAACCGTGGTAGGGCATCTCCAGATCGAGCACCACCACGTCCGCGGGGTAGCGTTCCACACGGTCGAGCAGCTCGTCCCCATTTTGGGCCAGCGCCACCACTTTGAGATCGTCCTCTTGTTCCAGCAGGCCACGCAGCCCCTGGAGAACGACCACATGATCGTCGGCCAGGATGACGCGGATCGGATCAGACATGCGGAGGCACCTTGACCAGAATGCAGGTTCCCTCTCCGGGGCGGCTCAACAGCTTGAACGACCCGCCCAACAAGGCCACGCGGTCGCGCATCCCGCGCAGCCCAATGTGCTCTTCCCGCTCGGTGGCCTGCGGCCCTTCCAGGGGCGGCGGGTCGAACCCCTTCCCCCGGTCTTCCACCTGCAAACAAATCAAACCATCTTCTTCCCACAACCGCACCCACTGTTTTTCCACACCCGCGTGGCGAAACGCGTTCGAGAGCGCCTCTTGCAAGATGCGATACAGCGCGATCTTGACCGGCAGCGCAACTCCGTCAGGCAGCGACTCGACCGATAACTCAACCGTGGTGCCGGTGAACTCCTCGTGCTGGATGACCAGCCCGCGGATGATGGAAAAGAGCGAGCGGCGTTGAAACTCCGGCGGTCGGAACGTGCCCAAAAACGATTTGATCTCTCGCAGCGAGGTTTCGATCATGGTGGTCACCTGTTTCACCGTGGAGAGGATTTGCCCGCTTTCTGCGTTCTTCTGCTCGATCTGGTGTTCTACGCGCGCCAACAACGATAACGCCGCGAACAGGTACTGCACCGGCCCGTCGTGAATGTCCAGAATGATGCGGCTCAGTTCCTCTTCGGTCACGGATAAAATCCGATAGGGAACCAATGGCGCCGATTCAGGAGATTGCTCGGCCATGCCTGCAATATAGCACACTCGCCTGGGAGGGTCAATATTCGATATTGGGTATTGGATATTGGGTATTGGATATTGGGTAATTGGGTAATTGGGTAATTGGGTAATTGGGTATTGTCCCCACTCCCTA
>Ga0256830_1000580_pt1 | contig 28419 bp, 26 predicted proteins | sample 128326metaG_FD_190537 | JGI IMG/M metagenome (GOLD analysis project Ga0256830, IMG submission 190537) | Hydrothermal vent microbial communities from Lau Basin, Pacific Ocean - 128-326 | ecosystem: Environmental > Aquatic > Marine > Hydrothermal vents | place: Pacific Ocean: Lau Basin | collected... | reverse complement strand
GGTGGAAATGATGGTGGTGGTGGTGCTCATCGGCATCATCCTCGCCATGGCCACGCTCTCCATGGGCACCGCCGGTCCGCAGGCAAAGATGCGCGAGGAAGGCCGGCGCCTGCTGCGCCTGCTGGAGCTGGCGCGCGAGACGGCCATCTTCGAATCCCGCGAACTGGCGCTGGTGATGACGGACGACGGTTATCGCTTCCAGGAACTGCGTGCCCGGCAGTGGCGGGACATCAGTGACGACGAGGTGCTGCGTCGGCGCAAGCTGGAGGACGGCGTGCGCCTGCAATTGCGCATCGAGGGCGAGGACATCGGGCTGGCGGGTGAAGAGGAGGAGGCGCTCGCGCCGCCCCGGATCTTCCTGCTCTCCAGCGGCGAGACCACGCCCTTTCGCATTCGCCTGGAGGCGGGCGGCGCGCGGCGCCACTATGAACTGAGCGGCAGCAGTCTGGGCCGTTTCCAACTGCGCGCCGTCGGGGAGCCGGGCTGAGATGGTCAGCGCCGTCCCTGTACACGGCAGGCCTGCGCGGTGGCGGGCGGCGGCGGGCTTTACCCTGCTCGAGGTGCTCATCGCCCTGCTGTTCGTGGCGCTGGCCCTGGGCGCGCTCATGGAAGTGGGCGGCGGCAACGCGCGCAACGTCGCCCGCATCAAGGACAAGACCATCGCCCAGTGGGTGGCCACCAACAAGGCCACCGAGTGGCGCATGGCGCGCCTGTGGCCCAATACCGGCCGCCAGAGCGGTACCGAACTCATGGCGGGACGCGAATGGCGCTGGGTGATCACCGTCAACGACACGCCCGATCCGGACATGCGCCGGCTCGACATCGCCGTTTATCCGGATCGCACGGGCGCCACTGAACCCGTGGTGGTGCACACGGCCTTCGTGGGGCGGCCATGAACCGGCGTCGCGCACAGGCCGGTTTCACCCTGCTGGAACTGCTGGTGGCCATGGCCATCTTCGCGCTCTTCGCCGTCATGGCCTATGGCGGCATGGGCAGCATCCTCGAGACGCGCGCGCGCACCGACGCCGTGTCGGCACGGCTCACCGCCATCCAGATGGCGGTGATGTTTCTCGAGCGCGACACCGCCCAGGCGGTGCTGCGGCCGGTACGCGGTGAATACGGCCGGGAACTGCCCGCCCTGTACACCTACCTGGGCGAGGAACAGGTGCTGGAGTTTACCCGCGGCGGCTACGCCAATCCCGCCGGGCGGCAACGCAGTCACCTGCAACGCGTGGCCTGGAGCTTCGCCGATCGCACCCTCTATCGCCTGGCCTGGCCGGTGCTGGATCGCGTGCCGGACAGCCGGCCGGTACGCGAGGTGATGCTCGAGGACGTGGAAGCCGTTGCCTGGCGTTTTCTCGATCGCAGCAACCGCTGGCACAACCAGTGGCCGCCGCTCAACGTGGATCCCAGGTTCGCCGGCGAGCTGCCGCGCGCCATTGAGTGGACCCTGACGCTGGACGGCTGGGGCCGCATCGTGCGTCTCATCGAAGTGGTGCAGCCATCATGAAGCGCCCGCCTCAGGCCTGTTTCGTCCGCCAGCAGGGCATCGCCCTGCTCACCGCCATCCTGATCCTCGCCGTTGCGTCCATCGCCGCGACCGCCATGACCGTGCGCGGCCAGGTGGATACCCGTCGCGCCGCCAATGTCTTCGACGGCGATCAGGCCGAGTCCTATCTCAGCGCGGGCGAGGTATGGGCGGCGCAGATCCTCAAGCGCGATCTCAGCGACAACAGCATCGACACGCTCGGTGACCAGTGGGCCGTGCAACTGCCGCCCCTGCCGGTGGACGGCGGCCAGGTGAGCGGGCGCATCGAGGATCTGCAGGGGCGCTTCAATCTCAACAGCCTGGTGGCCGAGGGCCGGCCCCAGACCCTGCAACTGGAACGCTTCAGGCGCCTGCTGGCGGTACTGGAGATCCCGCCCTCGCTGGCCAACGCGGTGCTCGACTGGATCGATGCCGACGAGGAGGTGCAGTTCGACGGCGGCGCCGAGGACAGCGCCTACCAGCGCCGCGAACGGGGGGCCTACCGCGCCGCCAACCGCCCCATGGTGAGCGTCAGCGAGCTGCGCCTCGTCAGGGGGTTCAGCGAGGAATACTACCGCCGCCTGCAACCTTATGTGTACGCGGTCGATGCCAGCACCGCCATCAACGTCAACACCGCGCCGGCGCCGGTGATCGCCTGCCTGGTGGACGGGGTGAGCCTGGCGGCTGCCGAGGATCTGGTGCAGCGCCGCGGCAAGGCGGGCTATGCCAGTGTCAAAGCCTTCCTGCAGGATGATATATTTACCGGCACGGGGATAAAGTCCAACGGCCTGACGGTGCGCAGCAATTACTTTCTGCTCACCGGCGAGGCGTGGATCGATCGCGTGCGGCGTCTGCGCGTCAGCATCATACATCGCGCCGGCGTGGGCGGACCACGGGTGATCATGCGTAGCAGGGGATGGTACTAGGTGGCGGGCTTGTTGTTCATCAGGGTAAGGGAATTCGAACCGGCCGCGCCGCAGGCGGCGCGTCTCGAATGGGTGCGCGTGGCGGGCGACCGCCTGCTGTCGGGCATGACGCAGTGCGGTCTCGAGGATCTGCCCCGCGCCGCCGACAACGAGCGGGTGGTGGTGATCGTCCCCGGCACCGAGGTCCTGCTCACGCGCACGCGCCTGCCGGGCGCCAACCGCCAGAAGTTGTTGCGCGCCGCGCCTTATGCCATCGAGGATCTGCTCATCGGCGACGTGGAAGCGCAGCACGTGGCCCTGGGCGAGCGCGACGCCACGGGCCTGCTGCCGCTGGCGGTGGTATCGCGCGACTACCTCGCGGCCCTGCTCGAGGCGCTGGAGACGCGCGGTCTCTCGCCGCAATTCCTGTTGCCCGACTATCTCTGCCTGCCCGTGGACGACGGTGCATGGTCGGTGCTGGCAACGGCGGAGACCTGTTATCTGCGCCAGGCGACGCAGGCCGGCTTTGCCTGCGACAGCGCCAACCTCGCCGCGCTGCTCGGCGTCGAACTGGATGCCGCCGAAACGCCGCCCACCCGCCTCGACCTCTATGTGGCGGAGGGCGTCGATGCCGATACCCTTCTGCCGCCGGACTTCCGCGAGCGCTTCCCGGGGCTGGCCATCGACTGCCATGAACTCGGCCGGCAGGGAACGGGAGAATGGCTGGCCCTTTCGCTGTCCGCCGGCGGTGGTCCGGCGCAGGCCCTGAATCTCCTGCAGGGGCCTTTCGCGCGCGAGACGGGCTGGCAGAGTCGCTTCGGACCCTGGCGCGCGGCGGCCGCGGTGCTGGCCCTCTGGCTGGTGGTGCAGTTGGGCTTCGACGGCTACCGCTACTACCAGTTGCGTCAGGAGCGCGCCGCCCTGCAGGCACAGATGGAGCAGGTCTTCAGGCAGGCCTTTCCCGACTCGCGCATCGTGCGCGGTCGCCTGAAGGCCTACATGGCGCAGCTGGTGAAGAAGATGCGCCAGGGCGGCGGGGGCGATGAATTCTCGCTGGCGCAGATGCTCAGCGAAGTCGGCCCGGCGCTGGGGCGCAGCGGCGTGACCATCCGCAGTATCCAGTATCGCAACGGGCGTCTCGATCTGCGTCTCGAAGCGAAGGATCTGGCCAGCATCGATCGCCTCAAGCAGGTGCTGGCGGCCAACGGCAAGTGGCAGGTGGAGAGCGAGACCACCTCGCGCGGGGGCAAGGTGGACAGCGTATTGCACATCGAGGGCAAGGCCTGATGCGAGAATGGATCGAGAGAGGGCGTCACTGGCTCGCCGGCCTCGAACCCCGCGAGCGGCGCATGGTGATCGCGGCGGCGGTGTTTCTCGCCGTCTTTCTGCCCTGGCAGTTCGTCTGGACGCCCCTGCAGGACGGGCTGGCGCAACTGGAAGAAAGCGTGGCGCGCAAGCGCCAGGACCTCGCCGCCATGCAGGGTCTCGCCGCCGAGGTGCGCCGTCTCCGGCAACAGGGCGCGGTGGCCGGGGGCCTCGCGCCGGGACAGTCCCTGTTGACCGTCACTGACAGCAGCGCGCGCCAGCGACTGGGCGCCGCGGTGGCCAACGTGCGCGAGGAAGGCGAGGGCGTGCGGGTGCAGTTCAAGAACGCGCCGTTCGACGAGATCATGCGCTGGCTCGACGGCATGCAGCAGCGCTACGGCGCGGTGGTCAGGGAGCTTTCCGTGGATCGCGAGGCGGCGGGGCGGATCTCCGGGCGGGTGGTGCTGGCGCGGTGAAGCCTGCCGCGGTGTTTTCCCGGCGCAGGCTCGGGTCGATCCTGCTGCTGTTGCTGGTGGGCATCCTGCTTGCCGTGGCGCGCATGCCGGCCCTGTTCGCCTGGCAGAGCTTCCTTGCCGATGCGCCCGCCCTGCGCGGGCTCACCCTCACGGGCCTCGAAGGCACCGTATGGGCGGGGCGCGCCGCGCAACTGCGTTACGGCCGCCTCGAGGCCGGTCCCCTGGAGTGGGATCTGAGTGTCCTGCCGCTGCTGTGGGGCCGGACCTCGGCTCAACTGCGCCTGGAACTTCACGGCGGACGGGTGACGGGCGAGGTCGCCCTGTCCGGCGACGCGCTGGAACTGGAAGACCTGCGCCTGCGACTGCCCCTGAGTCTCTTTGCCCCGCTGATCTATGGTTCGCCCTTCGTGCCCGACGGGGAGCTGGACGGCACGGTGGCCGAGGCCCTCATGGCCCCCGGGGAGGCCTGCCGACTGGCGGGCAGGCTGGTGTGGATCTCGCCCGGCGTGGCGGGCATCGAAAATCTCGGTCTCGGCGACATCCAGCTGGAACTCGAGCCGGAGGCGCAGGGCACGCGGGGCGTGTTGCGCGATCGCGGTGGCGCCCTCGGCATCGACGGCACCCTGTCCATCGACGCCGCCTGCCGCTACCGGCTCGATGTCCGCCTCACGCCGCGCGGCGAGATCAGCGATCCCCTGCGCCGCATGCTGGGTTTTGCCGGCCGCGCCGACGCGCAGGGCCGCTACCGCCTCCAGCGACAGGGCCAGCTGCCGGTGCGCTGAGTTTTCAGAGGCGACTCTAACCGCAAAGGACGCAAAGGGACGCAATGGCAAAAGGAAAGTCGTCATTCCGGCTCTTCCATGACTGGACCCCCGCCTTCGCGGGGGTAACGATGAGAGAAAGCATGCCCTTTGCGTTTCTTCGCGGCCTTTGCGGTGAAAAAATGACTTCCGCCGGGCGCTGGCCCTGAACTCCGTGCCCTCGGTGGTTAAGAGGTTTTTTAATCGATGCCGAGCTTTTCCATGCGGTAGCGCAGGGCGCGCAGGGTGATGCCGAGCAGTTTCGCCGCGGCGGTCTTGTTGTAGCGGGTCTGTTCCAGCGCCCGCATGATGGCCTCGCGCTCCTTCTGGTCGAGGTAGGGTTCGAGCTGCGCCGCGCCCCGTTCCGCGTCCATGGCGACGTTCTCCGGCAGTTGCAGATCGGCGGGTTCGATGGTGTCGTTCTCGCACAGGGTCATGGCGCGCTCGAGGATGTTTTCCAGTTCGCGCACGTTGCCGGGGAAGGGGTAGTCGGCCAGCGCGGCGCTGGCGGCGGGACTGAGTTTCGGCTTGTCCACTCCCCAGTCGGCGGCGATGCGCGCGAGGAAGTGGTCCACCAGTTCGGGCAGGTCCTCGCGGCGCTCGCGCAGGCTGGGGACTTCCACGCCGATGACGTTGATGCGGTAGAAGAGATCCTGGCGGAACTCACCGGCCTCCACCATGGCGGGGAGATCCTTGTGCGTGGCGCTGAGGATGCGCACGTCCACGCGCACTTCTTCCTGCGCGCCCACCGGGCGCACGGCCTTTTCCTGGATGGCGCGCAACAGCTTGACCTGCATGTGCAGGGGCAGGTCGGCCACCTCGTCGAGGAACAGGGTGCCGCCGTCGGCGGCCTGGAAGAGGCCGGCCTTGTCCTCGGTGGCGCCGGAGAAGCTGCCCTTGCGGTGGCCGAAAAACTCGCTCTCCATCAGCTCGGTGGGAATGGCGCCGCAGTTGACCGGCACGAAGGCGTTGCCCGCGCGTGGGCCGCGTTCGTGGATCAGGCGTGCCACCAGTTCCTTGCCGGTGCCCGATTCGCCGTGGATGAACACCGGCGCCTGGCTGCGCGCCAGCTTGTCGATGGTCCGGCGCGTGCGCTCCATGGCCGCCGAGGAACCCAGCAGGCGCTGTGCCGCCGGACCCGGCGGCTCCTCGCTTTCGGCCGACAGCCGGAGCGCGGTCTTGACCAGTGAGCGCAGCACGCCGAGATCCACCGGCTTGGAGACGAAGTCGAAGGCGCCCGCCTTGAGCGCCTCGATGGCCGATTCCATGTTGCCGTGGGCGGTGATCATGGCCACCGGCAGGCGGGCATGGTGCTGTGAGATGTGGCGCACCAGCTCGATGCCGTTGCCGTCGGGCAGTTTCATGTCGGTGAGACAGATGTCGAAGTCGTGTTCCGCCAGCAGGCGGCGGGCCTCGCCGAGATCGGCGGCGCTGTGGGTGTCGATCCCCATGCGCGAGAGGGTGATCTCCAGCAACTCGCGGATGTCGGGCTCGTCATCGACGACGAGGGCGTGGGGACTGTGCTTGTCGTTGCTGGCCATGCCTGTGTGAGCTTAACCGATATACTTGCGCGGATCCTGGAAGCTGATGCGAAAACAGCTGCCGCCGGCCGGACCGGGCAGACAGGTAATGTGCGCCTGGTTAGTTTCGGCCAGTTCGCGGGAAATATAAAGTCCCAACCCGGTGCCCTCGGGCTCGGTGGTGAAGAAGGGCTCGAAGATCTTCTGCAGGGTATCGGCGTCCATCCCCGGACCGTTGTCGATGACGTCCAGGTAGGGCCGCGAGAACTCCTCGGCGATGCCGCCGCGCAGCTCGATCTGTGGGGTGGCGCCCTCCTTGCGGCTGTGGTGGAAGGCGTTGTCGCACAGATTGGTCATGATCTGCTCGAGGTGCAGCTTGTCGAAGCGAATGACGATGTTGTCGGGTTCCAGCTCCACCACGAAGGCGGATTCCGGCAGTCCGTGGTCGCGGCAGTAGCCGGCGATGAAGCCCTGCAGGAATTCACGCAGCTCAAAGATCTTTGGGTCGCCCCGGTCGCGACGACTGAGACGCAGGACGTTCTCGACGATGTCGTTCACGCGCTGCGACTGGTCGGCAATGATCTGCAACAGGCGTTGATCGTGTTCGTCGAGGTGGCTGGACTCGGCGAGCAACTGGCCGGCATGGCTGATGGCGCCGAGGGGGTTGCGGATCTCATGGGCGATGCTGCCGGTGAGACGGCCGAGGGAGGCGAGTTTCAGTTGCTGGGCCTGTTGCGCCATGGCCGAGGTGTCCTCGAGGAAGATCAGCACGCCGGGGCGCTCGTCCTGGGTGATGCGCGCGAAGCGCGGCATGATCGCCGCCTGCGCGGCGCTGAGCTGGAGCGTGCTCGGCGCGTAGTCGCTCTCTGCGCGCCAGCGTTGCAACTGGCGGTGGAGTTCGGCGGAGACGTCCGCCAGCGCCGGGTGGCGACCCATCACCGGCATGCCCAGCATGTACCAGGCGGAGTCATTGATGAGGCGCACGTGATCGTCGGGATCGATGACGAGGATGCCGGTCTGCATGCGCTGGATGATGTGCTCGGTGAGCTCGGCCATGTTGGCCAGGTCGATGCCGCGTTTGCGCGCCAGGGCCTCGGACTCCATGATGCGTCGCGCGACGAAATGCACCAGCGTTGCCGAGGCCATGAGGGTGATACCCAGCAGGCCCGCGGCGATCATGCCTTCGGGTTTGGCATTGCCTTCCATCACCTGGTAGAGGGCCTCGGCCAGCACCACCACCGAGGCGATGGCGGCGAGGGTCAGGGCGGTGCGCCCCGAGGTGATGATACTGGCGCCCGCCACGCTGATGACCAGCAGGATGCCGAGGCCGCTGTGGGCGCCACCGCTGGCATGCATGATCAGGATCAGCGCGAGGATGTCCGTGGCCACGCCAAGCAGGACCTGGGTGTCGAAGGCGGGGCGATGCCGGCGCACGGCGATGAAGCCGGCCAGCCCGGCAAGGAAATAGGCGATACTCACCACGTTGAACAGCGCGGGGATGTCCTGGCCCAGTGGCGCGAAGCTCCCGCCCGCCGTCAGGATGACCACGAAGATGCTCGCCAGCGTGAGGCGGTAGAGCGCGAGGAAGGTGAGCGGTCGCCAGGTATGCCTGTCGCGGGCCTCTTTCGTCGTCAGCGACGCGCCGCTACCGGGAACCAGATCCATGGGCGCCCGCCCTCAGGCCTCGTCGCTGTCGCGGTGCGCGGGCGAGCAGTAGAAGCGCTCGCCTGCACGCAGGGCTTCGTGCTGCGGGATGTGCAGGCCGCATTTTGCGCAGCGCACCATGCGTTCCACCTGTTGGGTGGTTTTCTGCCCGGGCGCGCGCCGGCGCGTGTTATCGTGGCGGCTGTTGCGCCAGATGCGGTACACCAGCCAGATGAGGATGGCGAGGGCGAGAAGGGGGACGATGCGCATGGAGACGGGGGTTTCCTTCGGTACGGCGTCGCGGCGCACGGCAGGCGGACAAAAAAGACCGGTGGTGGCTTTGACTCTTATCGCAGTTTGTTAAAATAGCATATTTTACCGGGGCGGACAGGTATCTTCATGAATCTTCACGAGTTCCAGGCCAAACGACTCTTTGGCGACTACGGCATCCCCGTGCCCGAGGGGATCGTCATCCGCTCCGGGGCGCAGGCCGAGCAGGAGGCCGCCGAGATCTGCGCGCATGGTTGCGTGGTCAAGGCGCAGGTACACGCCGGCGGCCGCGGCAAGGCGGGCGGCGTCAAGCGGGTCAGCGGCGTCGAGGCCATGCGCGAGGCGGTCAACTCCCTGCTCGACACGCGTCTGGTCACGGCACAGAGCGGTCCCGAGGGTCAGCCGGTGGAACAGTTGCTCATCGAGCGCCCGGTAAACATCGCGCGTGAACTCTATCTCGGCATGCTCATCGACCGCAGCCGCGAACGCGTCATGGTCGTCGCCTCCGCCGCCGGCGGCATGGACATCGAGGAGGTGGCGCGCACCCGGCCCGAGGCCATCCATACCCTGAGCATCGATCCCGTGGTGGGCCTGCAGGCCTACCAGTGTCGCCTGCTGGGTTTTCGCCTCGGTCTCGATGAATCGCTGCGCGCGCTGACGCGCCTCATGCAGGGCATGTACCGGCTGTTCACGGAAAAGGATCTCGGCATGGTGGAGATCAATCCGCTGGTGCTCACCGAGGACGGGGAACTGGTGGCGCTGGACGCCAAGATCAACATCGACGACAACGCCCTCTACCGGCATGCCGACCTGCAGGCCCTGCGCGATCCGGCCCAGGAGGACGAGCTGGAGAATCGCGCCCACGAGCACGGCCTCAACTACGTGCGTCTCGACGGCAACATCGGCTGCATGGTCAACGGCGCGGGGCTGGCCATGGCGACCATGGACATCATCCACCTGCACGGCGGCGCGCCGGCCAACTTTCTCGATGTCGGCGGCGGTACCTCCGCCGAGCGCGTTGCCGAGGCCTTCAAGCTGATCCTCGCCGACGACAAGGTCGCCGCCATCCTGGTGAACATCTTCGGCGGCATCGTGCGCTGCGACCTCATCGCCGAGGGCATCATCCAGGCGGTGCGCGAGATCGACATCCACGTGCCGGTGGTGGTGCGCCTCGAAGGCACCAACATGCAGGAGGGCAGGGCCCTGCTGGAGGCCAGCGGCCTGACCATCATTACCGCGACGGATCTCACCGACGCGGCGCAAAAGGTCGTGGCGGCCGCGGGAGGGCGGGGCTGATGGCGGTACTGGTGGACAGCGAGACGCGGGTCATCTGCCAGGGTTTCACCGGCAAGCAGGGCAGTTTCCATTCCGAGCAGGCGATTGCCTACGGCACCAGGCTGGTGGGCGGCGTGACGCCGGGCAAGGGCGGCCAGACTCACCTGGCGCGGCCGGTGTTCGACACCGTGCACGACGCGGTGCGCGAGACCGGCGCCAATGCCAGCATGATCTATGTCCCGGCGCCCTTCGCCGCCGACGCCATCCTCGAGGCGGCCGATGCCGGCATCGAGGTCATCGTCTGCATCACCGAGGGGATCCCGGTGCAGGACATGCTGCGCGTCAAGGCCGCGCTGCGCGATTCGCCGGCGCGTCTCATCGGGCCCAACTGCCCGGGGATCATCACGCCGGGGCAGTGCAAGATCGGCATCATGCCGGGGGCCATCCATACCCCCGGGCGCATCGGCATCGTCTCGCGCTCCGGCACCCTGACCTACGAGGCGGTGGACCAGACCACGCGGCAGGGCCTGGGGCAGAGCACCTGCATCGGTATCGGCGGTGATCCCATCCAGGGTCTGAACTTCGTCGATTGCCTGGCCCTGTTCGAGGAAGACCCGCAGACCGAGGGCATCATCCTCGTCGGCGAGATCGGCGGCACGGCGGAGGAAGAGGCAGCTGCCTATATAAAGGCATCGGTTTCCAAGCCGGTGGTCGCCTACATTGCCGGCGTCACCGCGCCGCCGGGCAAGCGCATGGGCCATGCCGGCGCCATCGTCGCCGGCGGCAAGGGCACCGCCGAGGGCAAGTTCGAGGCGCTGGCGGCCGCCGGCGTGAGCATCACGCGCTCACCGGCGGAGATGGGCGCGACCATGGCGCGCCGTCTCGCCGGGGCAACATGATGAAGACACCGCAGGGCGGCAGGGGGGAGCTGCGCGTCGCCGTTGCCCAGCTCAACCTGCTGGTGGGGGACATCGACGGCAATGCCACGCGCGTCATCGACACCAGCGCGCGCGCGCGCGAGGAACTGGGCGCCGATATCGTCGTCTTTCCCGAGCTCACCCTGACCGGTTATCCCCCCGAGGATCTGCTGCTGCGCCCCGGCATGTACGAACGCGTCGCCCTTGCCGTGGAGCGCATCCAGGGCGCGGTGCGGGGGATCACCGTGGTCTTCGGTTACCCGCGCCGCGAGGGGGAGGCCCATTACAACAGCGTCGTGATGATGCGCGATGGCGAGGTGCTGGGCCGTGGCGACAAGCAGCACCTGCCCAACTACAGTGTCTTCGACGAGAAGCGCTATTTCTCCCCGGGCCGCGAACATTGCGTGGCGGACATCGGCGCCTTCCGCGTCGGGGCGGTGATCTGCGAGGACGTCTGGGAGGCCGGGCCGGTGGCCGAGGTGGTGGCCGACGGCGCGCAACTGGTGCTCAACATCAATGCCTCGCCCTTCCACGTCGACAAGGGCAGCGAGCGCGAAGACATCGTCAGCCGTCGCGCGCGCGAGAGCGGCGTGCCGCTGGTCTACGTCAACCTCGTCGGCGGCCAGGACGAACTGGTCTTCGACGGCGAATCCTTCGTCGTCGATGCCGCGGGCAGGCTGGCCTGCCGCTTTCCGGCCTACGAAGAGGGCCTCTTCACGGTGGACTTCGCGCCGCAGGATGGCCGCCTGGCGCCGCTGGTGTCGGGGGAGCCGGCGCCACCCCTGTCCACCGATGCCAGCATCTACAAGGCGCTGGTGCTCGGCGTGCGCGACTACGTCACCAAGAACGGTTTCGAAGGCGCGGTCATCGGCCTGTCGGGGGGCATCGACTCGGCCCTGACCCTGGCGGTGGCCGTGGATGCCCTCGGCGCCGACGTCGTCGAGGCAGTGATGCTGCCCTCGCGCTACACCGCCGCCATGAGCCGCGAGGATGCCGCCGAGGAAGCGCGGCGGCTGGGCGTGGAGTACCACGAGATCTCCATCGACGAGGTGTACCAGGCCTTTCTCGATGCGCTGGCCGGGGAGTTTGCCGGCTACCCGGTGGATACCACCGAAGAGAATATCCAGGCGCGCTGCCGCGGCGTGATCCTCATGGCGATTTCCAACAAGAAGCACAAGATGGTGCTCACCACCGGCAACAAGAGCGAAATGGCGGTGGGCTACGCCACCCTGTATGGCGACATGGCGGGGGGGTTCTGCGTGCTCAAGGACGTGGTCAAGACCCGTGTCTACCGGCTGGTCGCCTGGCGCAATGCCATCGAGGAAGTCATCCCGCAGCGTGTCATCGAGCGCCCCCCCTCGGCGGAACTGGCGCCCGACCAGAAGGACACCGACAGCCTGCCGCCCTACGAGATCCTCGATCCCATCCTGCGCCGCTACGTGGAGCAGGACCAGGGGGTGGAGGACATCGTTGCGGCGGGCTTCGATGCCGAGACCGTGCGGCGCGTGGTGCGCATGGTGGATCGCAACGAGTACAAGCGTCGCCAGGCCCCCCCGGGGGTGCGCATCACCCGGCGCGCCTTCGGACGCGACCGGCGCTATCCCATCACCTCGGCCTATGGCCGTGAGCGCTGAAAGGGGCTTCCCCGCCGCGCCCGTGGCTGGTATTGTCATGGTCTCTTCTCCGGGGAAGTGCTGACTGACAGCAACTCGCCGTCATTGCGAGGGTGGCGATCCGGTCGTGAGGGTTCAGGTACCTGATGATTGCTTCGTCGCTTCGTTTCTCGCAATGACCAGGTCAGTCGGAACTTCACCCGGGTAAAAACCACCGGGCCCGCAGGGGACCCGCAACAATAGAAAAGGGATGCCAAGGCAATGAAAAAGATCGAAGCCGTGATCAAACCCTTCAAGCTCGACGATGTCCGGGAGGCGCTCTCCGAGATCGGTGTCACGGGGATGACCGCCATCGAGGTCAAGGGCTTTGGCCGTCAGAAAGGGCACACCGAGCTCTATCGTGGCGCGGAGTACGTGATCGATTTCCTGCCCAAGGTCAAGATCGAGGCCGTGGTCACGGAAGATCTGGTCGAGCGCGCCGTGGAGGCCATCGCCAATGCCGCGCGCACCGGAAAGATCGGTGACGGCAAGATCTTCGTCAGTGACGTGGAACAGGTGGTACGCATCCGCACCGGCGAGGAAGGCGAGAAGGCCATCTAGGCCCCTGCCGGTGCCGCGCCCGGCCCGCGGCCTGTTGCCTCAGTCCGTACCCGCTGCCGCATCGAAGCGCCGCCGCGCCTCGCGCGTGACGGGCAGATCCGCATAATTGGTCTCCAGCGCCTGCAAGGCCTCCAGCGCCTTCTGCTGCTGTCCCAGCTCCAGCCAGGCCCGTACCATGATGACGAGGGCATCCGGTAACTGGGGGCTGCGGGCGTAGTAGCGCGTCACGTACTCGGCGCGGTCCAGAGCCTGTTCGAAATGTCCTTCCTTGAGAAAATAGTTGGCCGCATGGATCTCGTAGCGCGCCATGGCATCCCGCAATTCACCGATCTTCTTTACCGCGTCATCGAAGTAGCGGCTGCGCGGGAACTTCTGCGCCAGTTGCGAGAGATACTGAAAGCTGCGCCGCGAGGAGTTGAGGGCACCGGTAACCGGCGCGCGGCCCATGTAGTCTGTCAGTTCCGCGCTGCTGATCTCCAGGGCCGCCAGCGCGCGCAGGTAATAGGCATAGGCAAGATTCTGGCTGTCGGGATAGCGCTGGATGAATTGCTCCAGCCTTTCGATGGCTTCCTCGGCCTGGCCCGACTTGTAGAGGGCAAAGGCAAGTTGCAGGCGCGCCGGTTCCACCACGCGGCTGTAGGGGTAGCGCGTCGTCAGTCGGGAGAGGAGATCGATGGCGGCGTCATAGTCGCCATGCCGAATGGCGGCGCGCCCTTCCCTGTAGAGTTCATTGGCGGCCACGTCGCTGGCGCCATCATCGGGAGACGTGACACAGGCGGCGAGTGTGCCCGCCAGTGCGAGGACGAGGAACAGGATCCCTGTGAGTCGGCGGGCGCCGTTCATCTCCATCTCACCACCGGCAAGTAATTCCCTTCATCGGCGCATCAACTGCCGGACGCCCGCTTGCGCGCGCGTACCAGCTGGTGCTCGGGGTAATTGTGCGCCAGCACGGCAAGGGCATCGTCGGCCAGCCTGTCCAGCTTGAGCGCTTCGTAGGCCCGCACGAGGATCGCCAGCGCCTCGGGCACCGACGGCGTCTGCTGGTAGTTTTCCAGCACGTATTGCGCGCGGTTGGCGGCAGCCAGCCAGGCCTCCTTGCGGATATAGTAGCTGGCCACGTGGATCTCGTAGCGGGCCATGTGGTTGCGCAGGTAGATGACGCGCTTGCGTGAATCCGGCACGTAGCGGCTGGCGGGGAACTTGCGGATCAGTTCGTTGAAGAATCCCAGTGCGCGCCGCGCCGCCTGGGCATCGCGCTCGGTGGGATCCTGCCGGAAGAGACGAAAGATGAATCCCTGCTCCATGGCATAGGCCGCCACGCCGCGCAGGTAGTAGGCATAGTCCACGTACTGGTGGCGCGGATAGAGCTTGATGAAACGTTCCGCCGTGAGGATCGCCGACTCGGGGCTGAAGTCCCGGTACTGGCTGTAGGCCAGGCCCAGCATGGCGTGCTCGGCATAGACGCCGTAGGGATAGCGCGCGATGAGCTTGGAGTACAGGTTGATGGCCGTTTCGTACTGGCCGTTGAGCATCTCGGAGGTGGCGTCCTTGTAGATCTCCGCCGCGTTGCGGCCCTCGGTGGGATCCCCTTCCGGGGTCGTGCTGCAGGCGGCGAGCACCAGCAGGGCGAGCAGGGAGACGAGGAGGGCGCGGCGCGGGATGCCTGTCGGTGCGGATCGTGTCATGGCATGCAGTATACTCTGGCGCAGCCGGCTGTTAAACGCTTTCACGGGGGATTTGTGCCGACCGACGCCGCTCCACTGACCGCCACCGTGCCCCCGGAACTGGGCGGCAGGCGCCTCGACCAGGCCCTCGCGCAACTGTTCGGGGAGTACTCGCGCGCGCGCCTGCAACAGTGGATCCGCGAGGGACGCGTGTGGGTCAACGGCGAGCACCGCCGCGCGCGCGACAAGGTGCTGGCCGGTGATGCCGTCACGCTGGAGCCGGTGGCCGAGCCCTGCCTGCGCTGGGAGCCCCAGGCCATCCCGCTGGATATCGTCTACGAGGACGAGAGCATCATCGTCATCAACAAGGCCGCCGGGCAGGTGGTGCACCCCGCGGCGGGTAATCCCCGCGACACCCTGGTCAATGCCCTGCTGCACCACGCGCCGGAGCTGGAGCGCGTGCCGCGCGCCGGCGTGGTTCACCGTCTCGACAAGGACACCACCGGCCTGCTGGTGGTGGCGCGTACCCTGAGCGCCCAGCATCACCTCGTGGCGCAGCTGCAGGCGCGCGCCTTCGAGCGCGAGTACCGCGCCGTGGTGAGCGGCGTGCCCACCGGCGGCGGCACCATCGATGCCCCCATCGGCCGCCACCCGGTGCACCGCACGCGCATGGCCGTGGTGCGAAACGGCAAGCCGGCCATCACCCACTACCGCGTGCTGGAACGCTACCGTGCCCACAGCCTGTTGTCGGTGCGGCTGGAGACCGGGCGCACCCACCAGATCCGCGTCCACATGGCCCATGTCCGTCACCCGCTGGTGGGCGATCCCGTCTATGGTGGCCGTCCCCGCCCGCCGGCCGGAGCCGGCGAAGCCGCGCGCGCCGCCTTGCAGGCCTTTCCCCGCCAGGCCCTGCATGCCCGGCGCCTGGGCTTGCGTCACCCCGCCAGCGGCGAGCCGCGGGTGTGGGAGGCGCCCCTGCCCGCAGACATGCAGGCCCTCATCACGGTGCTGCGCGAGGACGCCGGCCTGGTCCCCGGCGAGGCGGAGCATGGCTGAGGCCGGGCTGGAACTCATCACGCCCGACTGGCCCGCCCCGGCCGGCGTGCGCGCGGCCAGCACCACCCGCCAGGGCGGTGTCAGCCGCGCGCCCTGGGACAGCCTCAATCTGGCCCTGCACGTGGGGGACGATCCCCGTGCCGTGGCGCAAAACCGCGCCCGCCTGGCCGCGGCGCTGGATCTGCCCGCCGCCCCGCGCTGGCTGGAGCAGGTCCATGGCGCCACCGTGTGCGGGGAGGGTGCCCCCGACGGGCCGGCGGACGCGGCGGTGAGCCGCCGCGCCGGCGAGATCTGCGCGGTGCTCACCGCGGACTGCCTGCCGGTGCTGTTCTGCCACCGCGGCGGGCGCTGCGTGGCCGCCGCCCATGCCGGCTGGCGGGGACTGGCCGCCGGGGTGCTGGAGAACACCGTGGCCGCCATGGCCTGCCCGCCGGGTGAGATCCTCGCCTGGCTGGGGCCGGCCATCGGCCCGGCGGCCTTCGTGGTGGGCGGGGAGGTGCGCGAGGCCTTCCTCGCCGCCCCCGGGGCGGATCGCGGCGCGGTGGCGGCGGCGTTTCGAGCCGCCGAGCCCGACGACGGCGGCACACGCTGGTTCGCCGATCTCTACGCCCTGGCCCGGGAGCGCCTGGCCCGCGCCGGTGTGGGCGAGGTCCATGGCGGCGGCGCCTGCACCTGGCGGGAGCGGACGCGTTTTTTCTCCTACCGGCGTGACGGCCGGACCGGGCGCATGGCGAGCCTCATCTGGCTGTCGCCCTGACTGGCGCGGCGCGGCGGATGGGGTATGATGCGCCCCAGCCCGCCACGGGGGCCCGGGGATCCGGGGGACCGGTCGCCGGGGCGGGGACGGGACGGACGTGACGAGGACAGGGCTCGGAAGGGGGACATTATCAGTACGCTGACTTACGTGGTGATCTTCAGCCTGCTGGGCGGGGTGCTGAGCGTCGTCGCCGCGGCGGCGTTCCTGGTGCTGCCCGGCGGCTGGCGCGATCGCCTCCTGCCGCACTTCGTCAGTTTCGCCATCGGCGCGCTGCTGGGCGCGGCCTTCCTCGCCCTGCTGCCCCATGCCCTTGCCGCGCCGGGGGTGGACGTGCACGACCTGGGACTGGCCATCCTGCTCGGTCTGCTGGGTTTCTTCGTCCTCGAAAAGCTGGTGCTGTGGCGCCATTGCCATGCCGACGAGTGCGAGGCGCATACGCCGGGGCCGGGTCACGAGCACGCCGCCGGCACGCTGATCCTGGTGGGGGACGCCATCCACAACCTCGTGGACGGCATCCTCATCGCCGCGGCCTTCCTCACCGACACCCACCTCGGCATCGTCACCGCGCTGGCGGTGGCGGCCCACGAGATCCCGCAGGAAGTGGGCGATTTCGCCGTGCTCCTCCACAGCGGCTACAGCCGGGGCCGCGCCTTCTTCTTTAACGTCCTCACCAGCATCACCACCCTCCTCGGCGCCCTCGGCGCCTGGTGGGGACTCGGCGGGCTCGAGGCGGCGGTGCCCTATGTCCTCGCCGTGGCCGCCTCGAGCTTCATCTACATCGCCGTGGCGGATCTCATTCCCGGCCTGCACAAGCGTCTCGAGTGGCGGGTCACGGGTCAGCAACTGGCCTTCATCCTCGCCGGCGTGGTGCTCATCTATCTCGCCCATGGCAGCCTTCACTGATCGCCAGCTGCGCGGGGCGGTGAGGTGAACGCGGCGCTCGTCGCCGCGGGCGGCCTGCTGCTGGCCCTGCTGATCCTCGTGGCGGCGGGCTGGCGCGCCCATCGCGTGGACTGGGGACACCCGGTGATCAACGTCCTCGACGGCTGGCTGCGTCTCTACTGCCGCTGGTTCCAGCGCCTGCGCGTCACCGCCCCCGTGGCCCTGCCGCCGGAGGGCGCGGCGCTGGTGGCGGCCAATCACCTCACTGGCCTGGATCCCTTCCTGCTCATCGCCGCCTGCGAGCGTCCCCTGCGTTTCGTCATCGCCCGCGAGCAGTATGAACGCCCCTTCCTCAAGCGCCTGTTCCGGGCCGGCGGCTGCATCCCGGTGGATCGCAACGGCAACCCGCGCGAGGCCCTGCGCGCGGCACTGGCCGCGCTGGAGGCCGGCGAGGTGGTGGCACTGTTTCCCGAGGGCGGCATCCACCCTCCGGGCCGGCCGCCGGCGCGCCTCAAGCGCGGCGTGGCGCGTATGGCGCAGCTGGCCGGGGCGCCCATCTGCCCGGTGCGGCTCAGCGGCATGCGCGGCGCGGGGTACCTGTTGCGCGCCCTGGTATTGCCCGGGCGCACCCGCGTGCACGGCTATCCGCCACTGGATTGCCGGCAACTGGCGGAGGCTGACTGCCTCGAGGAACTGGCGAAATGCCTAAACCCAACGTCCGAGATGCCGACAGCAAGGTGAGGCAACAGGCTTTGCGACGGAGAAGCTCGCCACATGAGAACGGATATCCTGGCCAGCTGGGTGATCCTCGGTTTCGCCGCCCTCCTCGGGCTGGCGGTGCTGGCGGTGCTGTTCATGTACCTGCAGGACAAGTTGCAGACCACCCATACCATTCGGCGCAACTACCCGGTCATCGGTCGCCTGCGTTATCTCTTCGAACGCCAGGGCGAATTCTTTCGCCAGTATTTCTTCGCCGGTGATCGCCAGGAACAGCCCTTCAACCGCGCCAGCCGCGCATGGGTGTACCGCACCGCCAAGGGGCTGGGCGGCCTCATCGGCTTCGGTTCCACCAACGACCTGCGCGAGCCGGGCTCGCTGATCTTCGTCAACTCCCCCTATCCGCTGCTGGAAGAGGAGTGCGTTCCCGCGCCGCCGCTGATCATCGGTCCCGGCTGCGACAGGCCCTACGTGGCGCGTTCCATCTTCAACGTCTCCGGCATGAGTTATGGCGCCCTGTCGAAGCCGGCGGTGCGCGCCCTGTCGCGCGGGGCGGCCGAGGCCGGGGTGTGGATCAATACCGGCGAGGGTGGCCTGAGTCCCTGGCACGAGGAAGGCGGCGGGGACATCATCTTCCAGATCGGCACCGCCAAGTACGGCGTGCGCGATCTCGACGGCAGGCTTTCCGACAGCAAGTTGCGCGAGGTGGCGGAGCGGGTCCAGGCCTTCGAGATCAAGCTCTCCCAGGGCGCCAAGCCGGGACGCGGCGGCGTGCTGCCGGCGGCCAAGGTGACCCCCGAGATCGCCGCCATCCGCGGCATCCCGGTACATACCATCTCCAGCAGTCCCAACCGGCATCGCGAGATCCGCAGCGCCGACGATCTCCTCGACATGATCGCGCGCGTGCGCGAGGTCACCGGCCGCCCGGTGGGTTTCAAGACCGTGCTCGGTTCCAGCGCCTTTCTCGACGATCTGTGCGAGGTCATCCTGCGTCGCGGCCGTGACGCTGCGCCGGACTTCATCACCGTGGATGGCGGCGAGGGCGGCACCGGCGCGGCGCCGCAACTGCTCTCCGATCACGTGGGCATGCCGCTCACCGAGTCGTTGCCCATGGCGGCGGACGTGTTGCTGGCCGCCGGCCTGCGGGATCGCATCCGCATCGTCGCCTCGGGCAAGCTCACCACCTCGGCGCGCGCCGCCTGGGCCCTGTGCGCGGGAGCGGATTTCGTCGTCTCGGCGCGGGGTTTCATGTTTGCCCTCGGCTGCATCCAGTCCCTGCAATGTCACAAGGATACCTGTCCCACCGGCATCACCACCCATAACCCGCGCCTGCAACGCGGCCTGGTCGTCAGTGACAAGGCGAAGCGCGTGGCCAGCTACGCCCACTGGGTCAACCACGAGATCAACGTGCTGGCCCACTCCTGCGGGCTGAGTCATGCGCGTGAATTCCGCCGCCAGCACGTGCGCATCGTGCAGACCGCGGGCGTCAGCCAGTCTCTCGATGTCCTCAAGCCCTATCCCCGCGCCGAGGCCGTGGTACGCAAGACCGGCCGGCGTTGACGCGCCGCGGGCGCGCGCGCCGAAAATCCCGCCGCGGCCTTGAATACCGGGGCCGCGCCCCTATAGTTCTGTAAACCGGAAAAATATCAGCCGAGATTTTAGAGAGAACGGGGGATCCCCAGATGCGAATGGATAAACTCACCAGCAAGTTCCAGCTTGCCATTGCCGACGCGCAGAGCCTTGCCGTGGGGCGCGACCATCAGTTCATCGAACCGGAGCACCTGATGGTGGCCATGCTCGATCAGGAAGGCGGCACCGCGCGGCACCTGCTGACCGCCGCCGGCGTCAACGTCAATGCCCTGCGCTCCCATCTGGGCGAGGCCCTCGACAAGTTGCCCAGCGTGGAAGGTACCGCGGGCGAAGTGCATCTCTCCAACGAACTCTCGCGCCTGCTGAACCTTACCGACCGGCTGGCGCAGAAACGCCAGGACCAGTACATCTCCAGTGAACTGTTCATCCTCGCCGCGCTGGAGGACAAAAAGTCCCAGCTGGGCGAGTTGCTGCGCAAGTCCGGCGCCACGGCGGAGGCCGTGGAGAAGGCCATCGACACCATGCGCGGTGGCCAGAAGGTGGACGATCCCAATGCCGAGGAACAGCGCCAGGCACTGGAGAAGTACACCATCGATCTCACCGAACGCGCCGAACAGGGCAAGCTGGATCCTGTCATCGGCCGCGACGACGAGATCCGTCGCGCCATTCAGGTGCTGCAGCGTCGCACCAAGAACAACCCCGTGCTCATCGGCGAGCCCGGCGTGGGCAAGACCGCCATCGTCGAGGGGCTGGCCCAGCGTATCGTCAACGGCGAGGTTCCCGAGGGCCTGCGCGGCAAGCGCGTGCTGTCGCTGGACATGGGCGCGCTGCTGGCGGGCGCCAAGTTCCGCGGCGAGTTCGAGGAGCGCCTCAAGGCGGTGCTCAACGATCTCGCCAAGCAGGAAGGCCAGATCATCCTCTTCATCGACGAGATCCATACCATGGTCGGCGCGGGCAAGGCCGAGGGCGCCATGGATGCCGGCAACATGCTCAAGCCGGCGCTGGCCCGTGGTGAACTGCATTGTATCGGCGCCACCACCCTCGACGAGTATCGCCAGTACATCGAGAAGGACGCCGCGCTCGAGCGCCGCTTCCAGAAGGTGCTGGTGGAAGAACCGACGGTGGAGGACACCATCGCCATCCTGCGTGGCCTGAAGGAAAAGTACGAAGTCCACCACGGTGTCGACATCACCGATCCGGCCATCGTCGCTGCCGCCACCCTGTCGCACCGCTACATCACCGATCGCAAGTTACCCGACAAGGCCATCGATCTCGTCGATGAGGCCGCAAGCCGTATTCGCATGGAGATCGACTCCAAGCCGGAGGCCATGGACAAGCTCGATCGCAAGCTCATCCAGCTCAAGATCGAACGCGAGGCATTGAAGAAGGAGAGCGACGAGGCCTCGCGCAAGCGTCTGGAAAAACTCGAAGAGGAAATCAGCAAGCTGGAGCGCGAGTACAGCGAACTGGAAGAGATCTGGAAGTCCGAAAAGGCCGCCGTGCAGGGCACGACTCACATCAAGGAAGAACTGGAACGCGCGCGTCTCGAACTGGAGACGGCGCGCCGCGCCGGCGATCTCGCCCGCATGTCGGAGTTGCAGTACGGCAAGATCCCCGAGCTGGAGAAGCAGCTCGACATGGCGGCGCAGGCCGAGATGCACGAGACCACCCTGCTGCGCACCTCCGTCACCGAGGAGGAGATCGCCGAGGTGGTCTCCAAGTGGACCGGTATCCCGGTTTCCAAGATGCTCGAGGGCGAACGCGAGAAGCTCCTGCGCATGGAGGAGGGCCTGCATGCCCGCGTGGTGGGCCAGGACGAGGCCGTCAGCGCGGTGGCCGATGCCATTCGGCGCTCACGCGCGGGGCTCGCCGATCCCAACCGTCCCATCGGCTCCTTCCTGTTCCTCGGGCCCACCGGCGTGGGCAAGACGGAGCTCACCAAGGCGCTGGCGGAGTTCCTCTTCGACACCGAGGATGCCATGGTGCGGCTCGACATGTCCGAGTTCATGGAGAAGCATTCCGTGGCCCGCCTCATCGGCGCGCCGCCGGGCTACGTGGGCTACGAGGAAGGTGGTTACCTGACCGAGGCCGTGCGACGCAAGCCCTACTCGGTGATCCTGCTCGACGAGGTGGAGAAGGCCCACCCGGATGTCTTCAACATCCTCCTGCAGGTGCTCGACGACGGGCGTCTCACCGACGGCCACGGGCGTACGGTGGACTTTCGTAACACGGTCATCGTCATGACCTCGAACCTCGGTTCGCAGCTCATCCAGGAGATGGCGCACAGCGGGGACTACGAGGCCATGAAGACGGCGGTGATGGAGACCGTCGGCCAGCACTTCCGACCCGAGTTCATCAACCGCGTGGACGAGGTGGTGGTCTTCCACCCGCTGGCCCGCGAGGAGATCCGGCGGATCGCCAATATCCAGCTGGAATACCTGCGCCGGCGTCTCGGCGAACACCAGATGGATATCGAGATCGCCGACGAGGCGCTGGACAAGCTGGGCGAGGCCGGCTTCGATCCCGTGTACGGCGCGCGGCCCCTCAAGCGCGCCATCCAGCAGCAGATCGAGAACCCGCTGGCGCAGGATATCCTTGCCGGCAAGTTCGCGCCCGGCGATGTCATCGAGGTGAACTATGCGGATGGCCACTTCACCTTCAGCAAGTCCACCTCGCGCACCGTGGAGGCGGCCTGAGAACATCGGTCGCGAGTGGCGAGTGGCGAGTGGCGAGTAGCGAGTAGCGAGGGCCGGGGGCGAAGCCTCCGAGGTTCGGGAACTCATGATCCTCGTTCCTCGAACCTCGCCACTGTCTCTATCCCGCTGCACTGTGCAGGCGGAAGATGCGGTCCTTGGCACGCGCGTAGTCGCTGTCCCTGATGGCGCCTTCGCCGGTCAGGCGGCGTAGTTCCCTGAGTTCGATGGCGAGCATCTGCGACTTGTCGATGTCGAGGCTTTGCGTGGCGCCGAGGATACGATTCTTCAACTGTTCGACGAACTCGTTGAACTCGCGCGTGTTGGGCTTGCGGTAGAACAGGCTGATGAGTACGCAACCGCCGTAACGGCTGCGGAATTCCATCACGTTGGGGGATTTGATGACGAACATGATGATGGCGCCGAGGGTGAAGAACAGCGAGCCTGCCATCAGCGGGATCCAGAAGCCGTAATTGATGCTGCCGGCATGGGCATACATCCAGGCGCCGATGCCGATGCTGACGGCAAGCATGAGGGCCACCAGGAGCAGCCAGCGCCAGGCAATCTTGCGGTGGCGGATGGGCCAGGGTTCCATCATCGCGAGGTTGATGTCGTAGCGGATTTCGTTGCGCAGGGTGCGCGCGTTGATGCGCAGGAACTTCTTGTTGTAGATCTCGAAGGAACGTTCCTCGCCGGTGGCCGTGCTCTTCTGCAGCAGCGTGGCGTCTGCAATTTTTTCCCGCATAGCAGTCCCGAAGCTGGTCGCGTTTGTGCAAACGCCCGTTCCCGAAATCCATCCAGTGTCTCTGCCCGTGCGCCATGCCTGACAGGCGTGGTGCTACGGGCAGGGTGCCGTGAGTTTCGGACCGGGATGGCCCGCGGCACGGCGTACTCTGGCATAGAACGCGCGGGCCCGCAACGGCGCAGGTCGGTTTTCATCCCGCGGGCCGTGTCGGCGCGCGGGGCGGGGCGGTGAAACAAATGCCCGACACGGAAGGCGAGGGGGAACCGCCGGACCTGGAGCGGGTCTAAGCCGCCTGATACCATCCATGACACCCGGCACCGGCGGGTGTAAATGCCATTTGCAGAGAGGGGAATAGCCATGCTGATCAAGGTTCCGGGTCGCGATGCGGTTCGTCCGTCAGAGATCACCCCCGAGTCCATCTACCGCGAGCGGCGCAGGTTCATGCAGGCCGGTCTCGGCCTGGGCCTGAGTGTCGGCGCGGGGCTGGCGCTCGGTGGCCTGGCGGCAGAGGAGGCCCGCGCCGCCTATGCGTCTCATGGTCGCCGGCCGCTGGCATACACACCGCGCCCGGATCTTGCGCCCGGCGAGGAGCTGACCGACTACAAGGATGTCACCAGCTACAACAACTTCTATGAGTTCGGCACCGACAAGTATTCCCCCGCCAGACGCGCCCACACCCTGCGTACCGAGCCCTGGTCGGTGACCGTGGCTGGCGAGTGCGAGGCGGGCGGGCGTTTTGCGCTGGAGGACATCCTCAGGCCCCATGCCCTCGAGGAGCGCATCTACCGCTTTCGCTGTGTCGAAGGCTGGTCGATGGTCATTCCCTGGGTGGGGATCCCCCTCGGTGCCGTGCTGAAACGCTTCCGGCCGACCTCGAAGGCGAAGTTCGTCGAGTTCACCACGCTCTACGATCCCGAACAGATGCCCGGCCAGAAACGCCGCGTGCTGGACTGGCCCTATGTGGAAGGTCTGCGCATGGATGAGGCCATGCATCCCCTCACCATCCTGGCCGTCGGCCTGTACGGCGAAGTGCTGCCGAACCAGAACGGCGCGCCCCTGCGTCTGGTGGTGCCGTGGAAATACGGTTTCAAGAGCATCAAGTCCATCGTCAGCATTCGCTTCACCGAGCAGCAGCCGCTGTCGAGCTGGGAGAAGGCCATCCCCAGCGAATACGGTTTCTATTCCAACGTCAACCCGGAAGTCAGCCACCCGCGCTGGAGCCAGCGCCGCGAGCGGCGCATCGGCCAGTTCTTCAAGATCCCCACGCGCAAGTTCAACGGCTACGAGGAGCAGGTGGCGCAGCTCTACGCCGGCATGGATCTGAAAAAGTATTTCTGATGGAAGGCGCCCTGCGTTTCAATGCGTACCTGCGTGCCCTGCTGGCGGCCCGCTGGTGCAAGCCGGTCCTGTTCGTGCTCTGCCTGCTGCCGCTGCTTCACCTGGTGTATGGCATCGTCGCTGATACCCTGGGTGCCAATCCAATCGAGGTCTTTACCCGCGCCACCGGTGAATGGGGCCTGCGCCTGCTGCTCGTCACCCTCCTGATGACGCCCTTGCGCCGGCTCACCGGGCTTGCGCAGTGGATCCGGCTGCGCCGCATGCTGGGCCTGTTCGCCTTTTTCTATGTGGTGGTGCATTTCACCTCCTACCTGTGGCTGGATCAGTTCTTCGACTGGGCGGAGATCCTCGCCGACATCCTCAAGCGACCCTTCATTACCGCCGGGGTGGTGGCCTTCTTCATGCTGCTGCCGCTGGCGCTGACTTCCTCCAATGCCATGATGCGCCGCCTGGGGCGCAACTGGAAACGCCTGCACCGCCTTGCCTGGCTGGCGCCGGCGGTGGCCTTGCTGCATTTCTTCTGGCTGGTGAAGGCCGATCTCCTCCAGCCCATCCTCTACACGCTGCTGTTCGTTGTCCTCATGCTGTTGCGTCTGCCACGCCGCCGTTCCCGCTCCGGGGCCGGTCGCCCGGCGTGACCGGCACGCGCAGCACGGAGGCCATGCTCCGGGGGACTGCACCATTCCTGTGCATGCCATGGGCGGGCGGCGGTACAGGGTGTGCATAAGCACAGTTTGAAATACTTAAATTAGCCGAATGCGCCGCGATGACGGTGAGGGCGGCCATTTTTTCCCTCAAAACGGTGCACGCCGCGGCTGCTTTGGGCTATGATGCGGGCCGACTGCGGGTAGAACACGCCTGATAACCGCCGGATCCCGGTCTCGTTGCAGCTAGTGCCGAGAGGGGCGACAGAAGCGGCAGGGCAAGAAACAGTCCCACGGCAAGTGTCCGTTTCCGCCCCCGAAACAAATACTCTTAAAGAAACCTTATTTATATAAACGAGGAGAGACTGATGTCTTCGATTAGCCGTCGCGAATTTATCCAGTTGATGGGCATGGCCGCCGCTGCGGGTCTGCTCCCCGGCTGTGACTCCAGGAAGGAAGGTCCCGGCAAGACCGGCGAGGCCGCCATGGGCTCCCCGGACGCCAGCATGTACGACATACCCAGCTACGGTAATGTCTCCCTGCTGCACTTTACCGATTGCCACGCCCAGTTGCTGCCCATCTATTTCCGTGAGCCCAACGTCAACCTCGGCCTCGGTTCGGCCTACGGCCAGCCGCCGCACCTCGTTGGACAGAAGCTGCTGGACTACTACGGCATCAAGCCCAACACCCCCGAGGCCCACGCCTTTACCTACCTCAATTTCACCGAGGCCGCGCGCAAGTACGGCAAGGTGGGTGGTTTTGCCCACCTGCGCACGCTGGTCAAGAAGCTGCGCGCCGAGCACGGCGGCGATACCGGCACCCTGCTGCTCGACAGTGGCGACACCTGGCAGGGTTCCGGCACCGCGCTCAAGACCCGTGGCATGGACATGGTGGGCGCCACCAATCTCCTCGGCGTGGATGTCATGACCGGCCACTGGGAATTCACCTACCGTGACGACGAGGTCATCCACAACGTCAGCCAGTTCAAGGGGGATTTCGTCTGCCAGAACGTCTTCGTCAAGGACGAGGCGGCCTTCGACTACAAGTTCGCCGACTTCGAGGGCTTCGACGAAAACTCCAGCCGCGCCTTCAAGCCATACAGCATCAAGGTGCTCAACGGCGTGCGCGTGGCGGTGGTCGGTCAGGCCTTCCCCTACACGCCGATTGCCAACCCGCAGCGTTTCATCCCCGACTGGACCTTCGGTATCCGCGACAGCGAGATGCAGTCCATCATCGACGATCTGCGCGCCAATGAAAAACCGGACGTGGTGGTGGTCATTTCCCACAATGGCGCCGACGTGGATCTCAAGATGGCCTCGAAGGTGAGCGGCATCGACGTCATCCTCGGCGGCCACACCCACGACGGTATTCCGCAGCCGACGGTGGTCAAGAACCCCGGTGGCGAGACGCTGGTCTGCAACTCCGGTTCCAACGGCAAGTTCCTCAGCTTCATGCAACTGGACGTGCGCAACGGCAAGATCCAGGGCTGGAAGTATCGCCTGCTGCCGGTATTCTCCAACTTCCTCGAACCCGACGCCGAGATGGTGAAATACATCGAGGACGTGCGCAAGCCGCACATGGACTGGCTGCGCGAGGAACTGGCAGTGGCCGACACGCTGCTCTACCGTCGCGGCAACTTCAACGGCACCTTCGACCAGATCATCTGCGACGCCCTGCGCATCCAGCTCGATGCGCAGATCTCCCTGTCGCCGGGGTTCCGCTGGGGCACCACGGTCCTGCCGGGGGATACCATTTATATGGACAACGTCCTCGACCAGACCTGCATGACCTACCCGGAGACCTACATGCGCGAGATGAAGGGTTCGGACATCAAGCTGATCCTCGAGGACGTGGCCGACAACCTGTTCAACGCCGATCCCTATCGCCAGCAGGGCGGCGACATGGTGCGCGTGGGCGGCCTGGACTACACCATCGACGTCAAGGGCACCATGGGCGGACGCATCAAGGACATGCGCCTCGACGACGGCACCGTCATCGAGCCGGACAAGACCTACAAGGTTTCCGGCTGGGCCACGGTGGGTTCGAAGTCGCCCGGCGCGCCGGTGTGGGACGTGGTGGCTGACTACCTGCGCGATCAGAAGGTCGCCAGGCTGGGCAAGCTCAACACGCCGAAGATCATCGGCGCCGAGGGCAATCCCGGTATCGCCGACTACGTCGCCTGATACCACACCCGGGTGAAACGAAAAAGGAGGCTTCGGCCTCCTTTTTCTTTTTTACCTCGAACAGACCGGATCTGTTCCTCCAACCTGTCTGTTTTCAGTCCACATATCTTCATTTCGTCATTCCCGCGAAAGCGGGAATCCGGTTGTTCCGAAATTTCCGGGTGCCCGCCTGCACGGGCATGACGATTGTCCTGTACCGCGTGTCCGTAAACCTTGCCCCGGAGAGAGTTCGCATCTGCACACTGTAGTGGAATTCGGAACACATAGTTCATTGACGGCACGAAGTTTCCCCGCGCCCCCCGTGCTCAATCCGATAGCTTGTCTGGCGCGAGCTGCTCGCCACCGTCCCCGTTCAACCATTCCGCGCCTTCGCGCTGCAACAGGGCGGCCAGTGCCTCGATGTGGGAAGGATGGTCGTTGAGGGCCGGGATGTAGTGGAACTGTTTGCCACCGTGGGCGAGAAAGACCTCGCGGTTTTCCATGTTGATTTCTTCCAGGGTCTCGAGGCAGTCGGCGGAAAAGCCGGGGCAGATCAGATCCACGCGGCGCACGCCGTCTTTCGCCCACTGGCGCAGGGTGACGTCGGTGTAGGGCTTGAGCCATTCCTCGCGGCCGAAACGCGACTGGAAACACAGCGCCCAGCGTTCGGCCGGCAGGCCGAGTTCCGCGGCGACGAGGCGCGCGCTGGCGCGGCACTGGTCGGCATAGGGATCCCCCTTGCGGTGATAGCGCTCGGGCAGGCCGTGGAAGGAGAACATCAGGCGCTCGCTCTCGCCGTGTTCGCTCCAGTGACGGCGGATGCTGTTGGCCAGCGCGGTGATCCAGGGAGCGAAGTCATGGTAATCGTCGATGAAGCGCAGCGCCGGCACGCGTCGCCAGCCCCGCAGGACCGCGCTGACGGCATCGAAGGTGGAGCCGGTGGTGGAGCCGGAGTATTGCGGATACAGGGGCAGCACCAGCAGGCGCGTGACATTGGCCTGGCGCAATTCCTCCAGCGCCGCGGCGATGGAGGGATTGCCGTAGCGCATGCCGAGCACCACCCTGACTGGCGCTTCCCCCTGGCGCGCCAGCAGCGCCTGCAGGGCCGCGGCCTGGCGGCGGCTGATGTGCAACAGGGGCGAACCCTCGTCGGTCCACACCCGGCGGTAGGCTCGTGCCGCGCGGGGCGGCCGCAGGCGCAGGATGAGGCCATGCAGGATGGGCCGCCACAACCAGCGCGGCATTTCCACCACGCGCGGGTCGCCGAGAAACTCGGCCAGGTAACGGCGCAGGGCCGGGGTGGTGGGGGCGTCCGGGG
>Ga0256830_1000579_pt1 | contig 28463 bp, 38 predicted proteins | sample 128326metaG_FD_190537 | JGI IMG/M metagenome (GOLD analysis project Ga0256830, IMG submission 190537) | Hydrothermal vent microbial communities from Lau Basin, Pacific Ocean - 128-326 | ecosystem: Environmental > Aquatic > Marine > Hydrothermal vents | place: Pacific Ocean: Lau Basin | collected... | reverse complement strand
CCGCCGAAGGCACCTGTAAAAAGCCAGCTCGTTGAATCCACGCTGTGCCACGGATAACGAAACATAAGTTGCTGATCCGTTAGCCCGAAGCCGTGCAGTTTGGCGACAGGGGAGCCGTCATCGTTTGTCAACGGCCCGTGGAAGAGTTCGTCTAACCAGTTGCGGAGCCACGCGGTTGTCTCCGGCACCATTCCACCGATAAAAATATAATCGTATCCATCATTAAGGTATTTCTCCAACCACTTCACATCCTCCCGCGCATGAAATACTGGACTCACTGTGACACCGTATTGCTCAAGCTCCTTCAATAAGGCATAGGATTTTTCCGGGGAACCAATAGCGTCCAGTGAACTGCACACTGTAAAGAGGTGCCCGTACTTATGGATATAATCCGCATAAACAGCCGGGTCTATCCCCACATTCTTTGTGAATGCAGTAAAAGCCCCACTGTCCAGGAAACAGTCGCGAGCGCCGTCCGTGTGGGAATCGACAACCTCATTCGCATTGTCTTGGTTATACCAATAAGAAAAGAGCCTGCGTTCCACAATGCCAGTGAGTCTGCGCCAGTTCGTTTCCCCAGCGAGGTAGACTTTCATTTCTGCAATACTCCGTTAACTGACGGGCACTTGCCGATATTGTTTTGAAACCACTGCTTCTGAAACCCCATGCGGCGGTCCTTCATCTGATCAAACGCCCATACAATCCCAGGGCGTTCCGGCGGGACATAGATGCCTTTGCACGCATAGACAGCCTGATCAAACCCCCTATTCATAAGATCCTGTAGAATGTCCTTGTACCATTGTAGGGGAATCTTTTTTGGTGGCGGGAATTCGTACGGCTCCATATACTGATCTGGCTCAATGAGTCCGTATTTGAATCCGAGGATGAACCATGGTAAGCCTGTTGATTCCGCCCATTTTTTCGCTTCTTTGAAAAACGACCCAGTATACAAGTCCCTTGCAAGACAACCAGAGTCCGCCTTATTTTTTCCGCATGTTATTATCACGCACTTCTTCATCTTAGCAGCTCCATGAACTCCGCACGAGTGGCGATGTTCTCGCGCATCAGACCACGCATCGCGCTGGTAATGGTGGCACTGCCTTGGCGCTGGATGCCTCGCGCCTCCATACACATATGACGGCACTCCAGGACCACCGCCACGCCGAGCGGTTGCAGGTGCTCTACCAGGGCATCGGCAATCTGATTGGTGAGGCGCTCCTGTACCTGAAGGCGTCGAGCATAGACGTCAACCAAGCGTGACAGCTTGGATAGGCCGACAATACGCCCCGCAGGAATATATCCAATGTGTGCAACCCCAAAGAATGGAGCAAGGTGATGCTCGCAATGAGAATAAACAGGAATGTCCCGGACCACGACCATCTCGTCATAGTTTTCTGCTCCGTCTTCGAATACCTTGAGGATCTCCGCCGGGTCTTGATCGTACCCGCTGGTATAATGCTGCCACGCCTTGAGAAACCGCTTCGGGGTTTCTTGCAGACCGCCGCGCTCCGGATCCTCGCCAATGAACTGCAACAGGCGCAGGGGGATGTCTTCGGCGCTGGCATCACTGTCCCCGGCCTCCCAGGGAAACACCAGCCAGCCCCCGCCCATGTCCTCATAAAGCGCGAAGAACGGCTTGCCGTATAAGGCATATCGGGATCTGGTTGCGCCGCTGTCAATGATGTCGTCGATGATGAAGTGGCTGGCCTCCGGGCTGTCTACCACCTCGCAGGGATGGCCGATACGGTTGAGCGCGGCCTGTACCGCGTAGGCTGCCGGTATCCCGCCCCTGGGCACGCCGTACAGACATACCGGCTTCGGCGGATTCTGCGCCCTGATCATGTGGGCGACCTCACGGGCCGCCACTGCAATGTCGAAGTTCTTGACGATAGTCTTGTCCATTATTCATACTCCAGCGGGTCTTCGATGCCAGCGTATTCCATCGCCTCGATGCGCTCCTGACAGGCGCCGCATTTGCCGCAGGGCTTTGCCCGGCCGTTGTAGCAGGTCCATGCCTTGCTGTAATCGAGGCCGAGGTCCTTGCCGATTTCGGCGATTTCGCCTTTCGATAGATCCTGGAACGGTGCCTCAATCTTCACCGGCTGGTAATTGGCGATCTGCGCCACCGCGTTCATGGCGTCGACGAACTCACGACGACAGTCAGGGTAGATGGCGTGGTCGCCACTGTGCGCGCCATAGGCGACAGTGCCGGCCCCGATACTGACCGCGTATCCAATGGCCATGGATAGCATGATCATATTGCGGTTCGGGACGACGGTGAGGCGCATGGTTTCGTCCTCGTAATGTCCTTCAGGCACCGGGATCGACTTGTCGGTCTGTGACGACCCGCCGAGCAGTTCCCAGCCCATCTTCGACATGTTGACGACTTTATGCGGAATGCCCAAGCCTTCGGCGACTTTCATGGCATATTCTAGTTCTTTCAAGTGGCGCTGGCCGTAGTTGAACAGGACGGCATGGACATCCCGGCCTGCTGCGCGGTAGTTCATTAGCATGGTGTAGCTGTCCATGCCGCCGGAATAGATCACTACAATTTTATTTGACATCATTCGACTCCTAATATCTTGTGGGTCTGTAGGGAAATGCGGTAGCCATTTCGCATCACCACATCAATGCAGTGCTGGACATTCCGCTTGTTCTTGTGCGGGTCGTACTCGTCCATCGGCTGTACCCATATCATTGCCGAGGGCCTGGCGGGCGTGGCGATGGGCTTGCCGCTGTCTAGCATGGGAAGTTCGGTGTCGGGATCATGCTTCTGGTGACTGGCGCTAATCACATACTTCCAATCCCTGGCCATCAGATGGAACTGTGGATGGACCTTGCCGGTTTTCGGGCTGACAACCACCGTCACCTCATACCATGGAAATCCCTGGATGGATACGGTGCCGGCGGTTTCGATTTGTACCTCGAAGCCGGTACTGCGCAGCTCCACGATCAACGGGACGATGTTTTGCAGGAAGGGCTCACCGCCGGTGATAACGGCCAGCCCTATTTTGCCGCCCTTGGCGTTACTGTGTGTCCTTACGATTCTACTGATCTCCTCGACCGTGAATTGATGTCTTACGCTTTCGAAGTCCGTATCACAGAAGTCACAGCGGAGATTGCAGCCGGACAGGCGGATGAAGATGGCTGGCGTGCCGGCCAGCGGACCTTCACCCTGTATAGTGGCGAATATCTCCGATACCCACAAGGCGCCGTCCTGCCGCAGCTCCTGCTTGCGGACGGGGTTGTTACCGAACATGGTTGCACCTCACGGAGTTGATGTTGAGCTTCGCGAGGTCACCGCACTTGACGCAGCGTTCAATGGCCACTGGGTTACGCGCCATCGGGCAATTGACGAACGCGTCGCGGAGTTTCTGCCGATACAGCGGACGTTGCCCGGTGGGTCGGTAGGATTGCATCAGGATCTGCATCGTCTCCTCCAATCCGCAAAGCTGGTCGATGTCTCCCACACCCGCAGTTGGGTGATGAGGATATGATTGTCGGGGTCTATGGCCTCCTGGATGGCTTGGGCCGCCCAGGAGGCCATGTTCTCCGCCGTTGGGTTCTGGTTCCATATCCATAGGCGCGGCTCCTTGCCGTTGGTGGCCCGGAACAGTTTGCTCGGGTCAATACCGAGGCCTAGGAGCGGGTCGCTGCGGTGCAGAACAAGCGCATGATCCAGAGGGTCGATTACGGCCATCATCGCCCGCTTCAAATCCTTGAAGTCGACGATCATGCCGTTGTCTGACAGGTCCGATGCGGTGGCCGTGACTTCCCACAGATAACTGTGTCCGTGAAGATGGGAGCAGCGGCCATCGTAGCCCATGAGCCGGTGGGCAGTTTCGGTCCGCATCTGTTTGGTGACGGTGATCACAGGCCGTTCTCCTGACGGTACTTCTGCCACTGGGTTGATGCCGTATTACGGTTGATACCTGCCTTGTCACAAGCCACCAGAGCGGCCTTACGGGTCTTCTCCTGGAGGCCGTCAAAGATGGTACGAGCTTTGGCCACAGAGCCGTTGCGCTTGCCGAGGGATACAGGGGTCTTCTTTGCTGGGGTCTTCTTTGCTGGGGTCTTCTTTGCTTTTGTTGCCATGATATCTTCTCCTTGTAGAAGTTTGTCGATTTGCATCCCGTTCAAGACGCGGGTTGGTTGCCCATTTTCAAAAACAACCACGGCAGAGCAGGGCTTACCCAGCCGTAGCAGGACGGTTGATTCTGTGCGGTGATCGTGAACCGTGTACCCGCGGTCGATGTAATTGCTCACGATCTGCTCATACGCTGCCGCCATTTTATTTCTTCAGCGCCCGGTTACGGATCTCGTCGATCTCCGCCTTAGTTGGGATACGGCTTGCCCAGCCGTTAGGTGTGCGAAACCAAAGCCGGCGGCCATGGTCCAACTGGCTCGCGAAATAGCGGAACGAAGCGTTAAGGTGCTCGAAAGATAGGGATGCTTTCATGTCGATACCTTCCTAGTATTGGCCACCAGATCATTGACTTGCCGGTGAATTTCAAGACATTCCTCCTGCGTCTTGCCTTCGCTGAGTACGGATGCGAGCATATAGGACAGTTGCTTTATAGCGGCCGGACCACCGTCGGGGATTTCTACTGAAATAATATTGGTCTTCATGTTCTCCTCCTGGTTAATTTGGACTATATATGGATTATATAGCGGTCAATCAAAAAGTCAACTAGATTTGGTATTTTTCTGTTCCCTGGGGGTCGATTATTTGCAGGGTATTTCGGGCACGGGTGACGCCCACGTAGAATACCCGATGCTCGGGATCCGGCGTCTGCTCGAACGCCTGACTGGTCCTCCAGGATATGTCGGTCCGCAGGACCACGTTATCTGCCTCACCACCCTTGCTGCTGTGGATGGTGCCGATATAGACCCGGTCGGTATCGGTGAGCTTGCGGCCGGCCCGGAGGATTGACAGGTAGTATTCCCGTTTCACCAGCGGGATGCCGCGCAGGGCATCGTGCCAGATCAGGCCGGTGTCCGGTGTCCGGTTGCGGGCCAGGAGCGTGACCAGCTCCATATCTTCCTTACTTAGATCAAAACCTTTCCTTATTCGCTCCCATGCTTTGATGCCGCGGACATGTTCGGGATCCACTGACGGGCCTTTCGCGGTATGGTACGGAATGCCTTGCTCGATGCACTGGCTCATGTAATCGGTCAGGAAATAACTGTTGCGGGCCAGCAACATATAAGTACCACCGTTGATCTCCAGATGATCAACCGCCGTCAGGCGTTCGATGGTGCCGGGCCGAGAATCTGCCGGCCGCCATTGCTTTGGGTAGCGGTCTGATATGCGGTCAGATACGTTCTGCGCCAGTCTCTGGATACTGGACGGTAGGCGGTAGGTGATAGGCAGGACGGTGCGCTCGGCCTTGAGGCGGAGGAATCGCTCGACGTTGGCGCCTGACCACTGGTAGATCGCCTGATCATCGTCGCCGGCCACGTAGACATACTTGGCCCTGCGGAAGGCGACCTTCGCCATGTCCCACTGCGCGTTCGACAAGTCCTGGGCCTCGTCGATAATAGCCACGTCGACATCGACCAATAGGCGGGCCTGGGTGAACTGTTTGATCATGTCGTCGAAATCCAGCTTGCCGGTATCGGCCTTGTAGGTTTCAATGGTGTCACGGAATTGCTTGAGCGCATACCAGTCGACCGGCTCCTGGCCCTGCTGCCAGGCCGGAAACAGGTTCTGGCCGGTGGCGTTGCTGTAGGTGATCAGATTCAGCATCACGTCGCCTTCGGTGGCCGTGGCGTTGATGCCCTCGGTGGGGTCGCTGTATCCACTGAACTCAACGCCCAGCAGGGCGGCGATCTGCTTGTAGTCGGCCCGTCCCATAACATCGTCGCGGCGGATGTTGAGCGCCTGATACGCGGTGCTGTGCAGAGTGCGGAAGTGCCGGAACTGACCGCCGAACTTTGCTTTTGCCCGGTTGACGGCCTCGGTCGCCGCCTTCTTGGTGAAGGATACGAAGGCGATCCGGTCCGGCTTGATGCCCTCCTCCAAGTGGCGCTCAACCACCTGAAGGAGTGAGGTAGTCTTGCCGGTACCCGGCGGGCCGAGGATGAGTTTGAGACTGCGACTCATCCTATATCATCCAGGGCGGACGTCAGCTCTTTAAGCTTTGCTTTCACTTTAGGTTTATTCTTCCGCACCCACGCTGTCATCTTAATTCCCAGCGGGGGTGATGGTTCGGTGTGCCCACGTTCAACGGTCACCAGCACGCTCTGTGACACGCCGAGTGCCTTTGCGCACTGGCACTGGCTAATATCGAGAATACGTCTTACCTCACGCAACGTGGCTCCGGATACGGTCATCATCAAAACTCCTCCTCTGGTACCCGAGGCACGTCAAAATCCTCGGTCTGTCTGTCGAACGTCGGAACACCCCACACATTGACACCGCGTCCTTTCAGGTTAAAAAAATCCTTTTTTACATTGGCGACGTCGTGTAAGAGTGCATAAATTTGGTTTTCCTTGAGGTCTCGGAACCGTTGCTGCTCAAGGTACTTGAACAGGTCAGCGGATCGAAAGAATGTGCGTCCGCTTTCTTCGTCGTGCCAGGGCTTGCCGAGTAGGATCTCGTCCCGACTGTTTGCCGGCGCCTTGGTCACGCAGAACTGCTCCAAGTGGTGCATGAACTGTCCAGCCGGGCCGGCGTCCGGCGGCGCCTCCACCTCCCGACGCTCGGCCAGCATAGCATTGATAAATGCTACCCACTTTGGCGCCTTGAGGGTCGGCGGCAAGAAGTTGATGGATTCAACGCATCGCTTGCCAAACTTGCTCTGTGTAAGCAGCTCGTCGGTTGACATCCTGATGCGTGAGCCGTTTATTTGCACAACCCATGTTGGCGGGTCGGAGCAAATCTTAGTGATGCCGTCGATGGCTAAACCGGGGTCACTCGGGCCGTCACCGATGCCGTAGCGGGACTGGCGGCATCGCTCTTTATTACAGACGGCCTTGAGGGCGGAGCACTTGTAAAAATAGTCTTTTTTACCGCCGGCTCTGATCAAGACTGCAAGTTCGGCCTGGGTCAGCGGTGGCTGCATATAATTATCGTTGACGTGGTTCAAGATGTTCACCGGATCCTCAGACGCCTTGTGCGCGAATACCGAGAAGCTGAACATCACATCGTTGCGCATCCCCTCGCCGACGCCACTTCGGGCCAGCGCAATCAGGCAGGGCGGTGCGCCTTCAAGGTAAACGTCGTCGAAGTCCTGCTCAAGCGCCATCAGATCCTCAATAGTGGTCTTGCGGGTCTCGACGTATTTGAGGAACTGCTCGACCGTCAGTGACTTGCCATCCTTAATGCAATAGCGAGTTGTCCGGTCGCCGGCGAAGTAAGGCATGTTGATCCAGTTGCCGACATCATCCTGACCGGCAAGGTGGTTCTGCTTGGGAAATACCTCGATGCCCGGATACCCGAGCAGCTCGGCAATGTAGCCTAGGCTATGCCGGATGTTCTTGGCGCTGGCCTGGGCTTTCAGGAATACATATAAATGGGCGCCGCCGGACTTGCTGCGGAACATTACCACCGGCAGCTTGAGCTTTTTGATTTTTAATTCTAGCGCCTTGAGATCAAGATCGTATTCGTCAATATCAATGACCCCGAACACGACGGAGCCATCGTCACGGATCGGGACAATGCCCAGCCCTTGCCGGCCGGCGAGATGGGCCACCCATAATTGTTCTGTGACTGGCTCCTGGATGGTTGTGGCCCGGCCTTCAGCTTTGCCTTTCTTCGAGGTCTCGCCGGTCAATTTGTAAGTGCCATACGCCCGCGGCAACCCCGCGAACAACTCCATGAACTTCTCTATCATGCCCCCTCCGGTAGATTAAAAAGGGCCGGGCAGAGGATGCCCGGCCAAAGTGCCGTTGGAGGGCGGCTAGAAACCTACATCTTCGTCGAAACCATCGTCATGCTTGACCTCGGTGGCACCGGACACCACCATGTCGCGGAAAGCCTTGGCGGTCTGGTACAGGTGGCCGTCTTCAACAAAGCCGTTGCGGGTGATCTTCCAGCCGAACCATGATCCCTTGTCGTTGGATTCCGGGACAGTTTCGATCTTGTAGCTGTTGCTGAACATCGGTGGCGTGAACTTCGATCCGTCCTCACGATCTACCTTGATGCTCTGCATTACCGTCATCCAGTTCTTGGACTTCTTTATCTGCGTGCTCGACATGCAGATGACCAGCGGTTCACCAGTCTCCGCGCTGATGCAATAGTGCATCCTGGTGTCGGCCAGCTCGTGCCCGTTCTCCATGCGGTAGTTTTCGTCCAGCGGGATGTCGCGGGCCTCGTCCACCGAGTGCTCGGCGACAAAACCGCCGCCCTCGTCCTGGGGGATCCACTCAACGAACACGCGACGATAATGGCACGGGATCACGTCCAGTGACTCCATGATCTCGCCGGTGGCGGTGTTGAAGATCGCGCCTTCCTCGGCGCCCTTGACATAGGCGCCATCGGACTTCTTGCACTGCGGGGAACCGGATTGCAAGATCCGGACAAACGGGACGGCATACGAATCCTTGTCTGCCTCCTCGAAGCCACCGCCGGCATCGGCGGCAAAGTCAACGACGTTGGAGGGCGGGGTGTCTTTCTTTTTTGCAACTGCTTTAGTCATGGTGTTTCTCCTAGTGTTTTCGGGAACTTGTTTTTACCGCCGTTCCCGATCAAGCGGCATGAATAGCGCGTCACGACGCGCCTCCAATTCCAGGCCGAGGCGATTGGCCAAGGAGTGAAGTTCAGTCCTTTTAACGATCCTGCGGCCAGGCAGGGCATAGCGGGTTTCGTCTACCTGAAATCCTATTGACTGCCCCCGTCGTGCGGAGCCGTTATATCTGTTGACCGGATATACAGTTATATTCCCAAGGCGGAATGTCGGAACCATCATTGCTTTACCTCCGCCTTGCGAACGAAGTAGGCACCCAGAAGTTGCAGCGGCACGTCCTTACCTTCTTGCAGCAGTTCCTTGATCACGGCCTTGATGGTGCCCGTGTTGACGGTCTCGACTACCCGGTACTCATCGAAGCCGGACTGCTCGAGGAGCTCGACCAGGCGGCCGACCTTCTCTACCTCGCCCTTGTCGAACGGGACGTGGACGTCTTCCTTGACGATGGTGGCCAGGTCATTGTCAATCAACCACTGGATTGCCTCGCGCTTCTTGGCGGCCGCCTTCGGGAAACTGGCGTACAGGGTTTCGCGGACGGCGATGTTGGCGCCGTCGGAGGTGGTGAACGCCTCGATGCCGGCCTCTCCCATCGCCTCCGGCAAGTCGATTTCTGATACTTGCCGGAGCTGCTTCTGCACGTCCTTGGCCTTCTGGTTGATTTCGGCCAGTTCGCGTTCCAGCTTCATCTGGCGGGCAGCCAGGGCCGAGATGGTTTTCAGTTGCTCATTGGACGGTGCGGTCAGGGCCGCGTCATGTTCAAAGTCTATTGTGGCCATGATTAGCCCTCCTTTTTCCGATTCATGGTATGAACGAACTCTTCCCACAAGCGCCCTTCGTCAGCGCCCTGATCCCTAAGGTGCTCGTGGATGTCGAAGGGGTCGATGCCGTAATTACGCAGGAACTCGCACGTCGGGGAATAATTAAATAGGCACTGTAAGGCGTCCATTTCCTCCTGAGACTCAAAAGTGATAGACAGGGTACGGGGTACGAAACCGGGGTGTTCCGCTTCAATCTTTGTTTTCATAATCAAACTCCTCTGCTTGTTGTCGGCACGCCTCAAGGGCGCGGATTATTTTTTCGTCGATGGTCCCGTGAGCGATTAGGTCAACCACGGCAATGCTTTCCTTACCGACGGCGCTGGCCCGGACTTCTGCTTGCCAGCGGGTTCGGGCGGAGAAGCTGTTGCTGTAGAAGATGACCGTGTCTGCTGCATCGAATGTATGGCCAACTCCACCGGCAGCAGGTTGGCCAACGAGGAATTGAGCGTTGCCCTCGGGATCCTGAAAACGTCGTTTGTTCGCCGTGCGTTTTTCATCGTCTATGCCTCCGTGAAATTCAACTACCGAGTCCCTGCCGTATTCCTCCCGGATGGCAAAGACTATTTCTTCGATCTCCGGGCGGAACCGCGCCCAAATTATGCACTTGCCCTGTACTTGGGGCAGGAAGTCCAGCAGTGCCTTTATGCGGTTGTGCTTGATGAACCGCATCTTGCCGTCGGTGTCCGGGACGTGGCCGCCGAGCACCTGCTGTGCCCGTAGGAGCTTGCCCAGTGCATTGCTGGCCTCGATCCGGTCGTTGTCCAGGTACCATTGCAGGACGTCGTCGGTCGGCGTGGGCGGCGGTTCCAGGAGTGCGACCGCCTTCTCCAGCATTTCGTTGTAGATGCGCCGCTGCTCGGGCGTCAGTTCTACCGGCAGGACAATCGGGACCAGTGCCGGTAGGTCTTCGCACTCCGATGCCTTCAGGCGGTAAGTGAAGGGTGCGATCTTCGCCTCCAGCTCCTCCAGGTTACGGTATATCTTCCGGCCGTTGTCATCCTCAGCGATCATCGGCGGCACCACCGACTGTGGGCAGGTCTGCAGGATAGCGGTGATTAGCTCCTGGCGGTTGCGGAACCGCTCACGGTGAATCATCGGGACGGCACGGTTGTAGATGGCGTGGAGCTGGGCGTCGGTCTTGGTGCCCATTACCTTGCGGGCGATAGCCTGGGCGCGGCGGTCGGTAGGATCCATCAGCACCGCATAGCGGCTACGGAAGGCGGCGAAGGTGCCGAAGCCGATGATCGACGGGTCCAGGAACTTGTATTGCGCATACAGGTCCAGTGGGCTCTGCGTAATCGGGGTGCCGGTCAGGATCCGGGTCATCTTGGCGTGGCGGGCCGCGCCTAGCAGGAACTTGGTGCGTTTGGCGCCGGGCGTCTTAACGGTATCGGATTCGTCAATCACAAGCATTGTCCGATACTTGGCGACGGCGTGGCGGATGGCCGCCTTGCCTCTATCAGAGGCCGCCGCCTCGACGTTGAAGGCGAGGACGCGGAAGTCGTCGGTGGGCTCCCTGAGTACGGATTCGAACTGCCGCTGGTGGGCGACCCGCCCCTGGGCCCGGTAAAAGGCGCTGGTGGTCGGGATGGCCATGTGCTTCGGAACCTGGTCTTCTACCCACTGGCGGTGGACGCCGTTCGGCGCCAGGACGACAAGGGTGTCGATCTTACCGTCCAGGGCCGCGCGGGCGGCGTCGTCCAGCGTGACCTTGGTCTTGCCGGTACGCATTTCCATGAAATAGGCGAAGGCGTCCATGCCCTCGGACCGTTCGAGTGCGACGAGCTGCTTCTGGCGGGGCCGGGTCTTATAGGGTATGGACGCCACTACCGTTATCTCCACGAGCAATCCGAGCATAGCCAGGTAATTACATTGCCCTCCGAGTCCTCTACCGCCTCAACAGGGCGCCGGCATCCGCAGTGATCGCAAAGACTGACAAGGATCATTTCGTATCCTCCGCGTATACGCCGGCAACAGCCATGACATGCTCTGCACTCAGACGATCATCCGGCGCAATCACCCCGGCCGCTACAATAGCCTCGCGGATACCAGGGGCCACCAGCGATAACCACGGCAACATCACCAGGCACCGCTCGCCCTCGATGTCCGATACGGTGTCGATCATCGTCAGATCCTCATCGACAAATTTCACCAACTCGGGATATTTGCTGGCGACACGTTCCCAGCGGTACCCGATCTCATTGTCGTTATCTAGCAGTATGTCTTTGAGCTGGCGATACGCATCGGGGACGCTCACATACCCTAGCGCCAGGGAGATCAGCGTGGACTCAACGGCGCTCCGGTCTGCCTCGGGGATACGGTATAGCGCGGCGAGCATTGGCTGGCTCATGTACTGCGGTTTGATTCCGATTACGTTATTCATTTCCCTATCCTCCGTTAATTCCCCGAAAACATATATCCGCGGGCTTCGATTTCTTTGACTGCATCCTCGCCGATTACTGCAACGGCCTCGCGGCGACTTACCGGCCAATTGTGGAGTGAGCCGTGCGGCAGGTCATCGAACCCATTACGGCGCAACTGTGGTTCGGAGAATTTCTCTGACTGGCTTACCGACTGCCAAGCCACCCGCCCATTTTTGAGCAAATAGGCGTGATATGTCGATATACGGTAGGCATCCTGCCATTTCCACGAGCCCTTCGGGGCGGTTACGATCCGACGTGCTTCGAGTCCTGGGATAAGCTGCTTCGTTGTCATTGCCTTTCTCCTTTTGTTTAGCGGCCAAGGGTATCAAGCCGGTTTTTCGTTGTGTTCGGGTATATAATAGGTGCGTCAGTTGGGAATTACCAATAATATTTTATTGTATAGACATAGGTTGTAAATAGGATTTTCGTATATGGGATCAGAGGCCAGCTTGCGTGATACCGCCCGGCGGGCGTTCCCCGGAGACGGGCACTGGGTGCGGATCGAGAACGCGGTCGAGCAGGGAACGCCGGATCTGTGGGTGCGGTGCTGCGGGGTCGGCGCCTGGATTGAGCTGAAGTATTCGGCGCGGTGGCCTGCCCGCCGGGGGACCCCCCTACGCTGCGATCATTTGACGGACGAACAAAGACGCTGGGCGGTGGCGGAGGGCCGTGCAGGGGGCTGCTACGGGTTATTGTGGCAGGTGGGCTCGGAGTATCTTTTGTTCGGCTGGCGGTCGATAGGCCGGCTCGGGCAGGCGTCTCAAGAGGAGATGCGTGAGCTCGCACTATGGGCCGGCCCGGCTATTTCTTGGCCAGAGATAATGTCACGTGTAGATAGAGATTGTACAGCCACCGAAAGTCGTTCTTTGTCGGTCCCCGGCTGAGGATAGCCTCCGCCCTGGGGTGTACCCACTCCGGGCCAAATTCCTGCCATTTCTCCAAAACCAGGTGAATATCGTCCTGGGAACAAGGTCGTTCGTTAACCACCCGACACAATCTGGAATAGTTAATGTCCACGATTTTGGCGAACAAGCGCAGGTTCCCGAACGCCTCGACGATGCCTTTTTTTAGTTCCCCGTCCGGGTAGACCGTGTCTTTTTCAGGCATTTTTCCAAGTCCTCGCGGATCAATTGGCGAATCCTGGCGCTCGCCGACTGGTAATTGTCGGCCGCCAGGCGCTTAAATTTGACCCAATCTTCGGGGTCTACGATAAAAGATTTCAGTTTCATGGGCCGGATTATATAGGAGCTATAGTGCGGGTACAAATATGATTTAGTTATAAGTGGGTAGGAGCGTTATTGGATTTTGTTATAAGAGCAGTTGATTTGGGCGGTCGGGAACGGGGTTTCCTAAATACGATTTTCGTATGAGGATGCCGCGCATTATTTGATTTTCATATAAACAAGGTGCTTTCTATACCCAGAATGGGGTATTTACTTCCCAGATAGATTGTGTTACGCGGGCGCGTGCGCGCACGTTACCCGCGCAGGCGCGAGGCGGTAACTAAGTTACTCGGCAACTCTGCCAATAGGGCAATAAGCCAATAGGCCAATATAAGGCAATACTAATGGTCACCTATCTTGCGTGCATTTTTTTGCCTAAGGAAGTTAGTTCCCCTGGTTATTTTTTGTATATATACGCGCGCACGCGCGGATACCACAGATGTGGAACGAAGTAAAGAACATTCTGTAGATTGGGGGTTGTTTTTATTTTGGTATCCCTATTATACTTGGCGTTATACGGAGAATCCTATTTGGGGATATTGCATTGGCGGTGAAAAAGAAACCTGATAACCGGACCTTGGCGCAAAAGCGCCGCAAGGAGCAGCAGGACGCCCTGCGCTTGAAATTCAAGGGTATCGAGTACCTGCGCCAGCTCGACAACTCCCAAAAGCAGTTAGAGGAACTGCGTACCACTGTCCGCAAGGCACGCAATACGGAAAGCAATCCGAACAAGATCGCAGAGACCGTCGCCAAGGCCGACTCGCAGAACCGGATCATCAAGACCCAAGTAGACCTGAATTTCAGGCGACTGGCCAAAGTCCTCCCGGACCTGAAGCAAGTGGACCTGACCGATGGCGACGGGAACAACCCGCTAGGCTCACTGGCAGAAGCACTCGCGGAGGCGGTCGGTGGGCTCCGTCAATAACCTGACCGAGCAACTGGTGGCCACCGTCGAAAAGGCCCGGCGGGAACCTGTCTGGTTCTTTGAGAAAGTCCTTAACATCAAATCCACCGCAGACGACCTCAAGCGCGGCCAGAACTGGGACCTCGATATCTGGCAGCGCGAACTTGTGGAATCGGTCGCCGACGTCTGGCGCAAGAAGAACGGCATACCTACACGGTACAATCACGATGGAAAAGGCAAAATCACTGTCCGTGCAATGCACGGCCCAGGCAAGACCTTCGGCGTCGCCGGCATCATGCACTGGTTCAACTTCGTGTTCAAGGGCACCATCGTCTGTACCGCACCAAAAGAGAAGCAGCTTCGTACTCGTCTGTGGCCCGCATTTCGGAAGATCCGTTCACGCGCCGGTGAGGCTTATGCTTCGCTGACCAAGGTCGAGGCCATCAAGATAACCTGGTGCGGCGACGAGGACTGGGCCGCTCATGCGGAAACCGCCAGCGAGCCGGAGAACCTGGCCGGCTACCATGACGATCACCTGCTGTTTATCGTCGACGAGGCATCCGGCCTCAAAGAGGAAATGTTCCCCGTCATTGAGGGCGCAGTATCAACGGGCCACATCGTTATTGTCCTGCTCATCGGCAACCCGACAAAGAACCTGGGCACGTTCTACGAGTCCCACATGAAGGAGACGGTGGCCAAGCACTATCACCGCATCCACGTGGATCTGACCAAGACCAACAGAGTCAACCGCGACTGGGTCAAGCAGATGGGTCAGAAGTACGGTACCGACAGCCCGATCTACAAGATCCGTTGCCTGGGCGAGTTTGCAGACGGTGGCAAGAACCAACTCATTCAACTTCAGTGGCTGCTCAATGCCCGTGATTCCGACCTCAAGGCCGATGGCTCGATTCCTCGTTTGCGCGTCTCAGTCGACGTGTCCGATGGCGGCGAGGATGAAACCGTGATTACCGCGCGGCGCATGTATGACTCCTTCGACGAATACCTCAAGATATCCCGCCACTCCTTCCCGACCGCAGAGTCCCCCATCCTTTCCGCGGAAGCCGCTGCCCGTGTCTTTGATAGCCTGGGTGGTGACCCTCGCAATGGTGACGATATTGTGGTTGATGGCCTCGGTGTTGGCGCTGGCTGCGCTGGCCACCTCATTCGCGGCATCGCTCAGAAGGACGGTACTGTCAAGAAATATCCGACCGTGATCTACAAGGGCGGCTCAAACAGCGACGACCCGACCAAGTGGCGCAACCGTCGCGTCCAGTCGCACATGGTTGGCCGTGATCGACTCCTGGAGGGCCGCGTCGTGTTCGCCGACGATTGCTTCGAATCTGACGAGGACTGGGAAGATTTCTGCGCGCAGATGTGCTCCATCCAGATTCGCGAGGGCTCGCAGAACCGGGAGGACTTGATGACCAAAGCGGAAATGACCGCCAAGGGCATCAAGTCACCGGACATGGCAGAGTCCTGGATGATGCAATACGCCACTCAGGCACCGCAGATGCCGGCCACGTTTGAGCCGGTCGTTATCGGCTCTATGGAATCCGCCGCAGAGGAGATGATACTGTGAGGTGGTGGTTCCGCAGAGACAAGCCGCAGGACAAGCAAGTACCGGCAGGTGAGACAGCCTGGTCACAGGACGCGATCTACAACCGCAGCGACATGCCGAAATACAACCCGGACGGCCTGATCGGCAAGAAAGGCGCGGCCATTTACCGCAAGATGATGCTGGACGAGCAGGTCAAGGCGGTGGTGCGGTTCAAGCGCGACGCGGTCTCCAGCCGGCAATTTTCCTTCGAATGCGACCGCGACATGTTGGGCGATGACGAGGCCGCCCGCCGCATTGCCATCGCCGAGCTGATCGTGCAGCGGATGAAGGGCAGCTTCACAGACAACCTCAACGGTATCCTGACCAGCATGTACCAGGGCTTCTCGATGACCGAGAAGGTGTTTGAGCAGTTTGACTACATGGGCCTGACCTACTGGGGCATTAAGGAACTGAAACTGCGACCGTTCGATACTTTCGAGTTCGTTGTCGATGAGCATGGGACCACGCAGAAGGTTACGCAGAGCATCGGCGACCGCGAGCAGGACATTGATATCAGCAAGTTCATCCACTTCACGCACAACCCGGAGTATGACGAGCACTATGGTCAGTCGGAATTGCGCGAAGCCTATCGCTCATGGTTCAGTAAGGACATGGCCATCCGCTTCTGGAATATGTGGTTGGAACGTCATGCCTCTGGGTTCAAGACTTTGCAGCCCGTCAACGGCAAGACCCTGGTGGCCGGCTCACAGGAGTATAACAACCTGCAAAGCGTCCTCAATAACTCGGTCAATGGCGCCGGCATGATCCTGCCGTCGGATATTGAACTGAACACCGTTTTCCCGACCAACAACGTCGCCTTCAAAGAGGCCATGCAAGTCCATGATCTCGGCATTGCCAAGGCGTTGCTGGTGCCAAATCTTATGGGCATCACCCCATCTGGCCAGACCGGCAGCTACAGTCAGTCGGACACGCAGCTCAAGGCGTTCTTCTGGACGTTGAAAGCAGACACGAACCGTCTTGAAGAAACCCTCAACGAACAATTATTCCGCCAGCTTGGCGAGATCAATTTTGGTGACGACTACTGGCCGCGCCTCAAGTTCCAGCCGATGTCTGAAGAACAGATAACGGCACTGGTCGAACAATGGACGGCATTGCTCGACAAGCAGGCCGTTACGCGCAGCGATTCGGACGAGGAGTTCGTGCGCAACCTCCTGGGCTTCCCGGCCAAGGACGATACATCGACGATAGAGGAGCCACAGGCTGCGCAACCAGCGCCAGAGGAGCCCGCAGCGCTGGAACCGGAACAACCTGCCTCAGGGGACATACCAGACGAGACAATCCGTGGCCGCGCCACCGTCATCAAGGCGGCATTCACGCGGGCCGAGAAGCGTGTTGACTTCACCGTGATCGCAAATAGTAGTCAGGCGATAGAGAAGGAACACGCGAACAATATCGCAATGTCCGTGTCTGATCTAACAGAACTATATCTTGCTGACTTCAAGGAGGCGCAGCCGAACTGGGATCCTGAGCGCACGGGAATCGAAATCAAAAAGCTCAAGCTCGACTCGGGCCTGAAAAGCAAGATCAACCGTCAGGTACGGGCTATGTTCAAGGACGGCTGGAACCTGGGGCAGAAACATGCTGAGATCGAAGTGGACAAGGCAAAGAAACTGAACTTCTCACGATTCATGGATCACGAGCGGCTCAAGTTCATCGGCGACGAGTTCTTCAAGACCAAATCGTTCAAGGTAGCTGGGGACCTGACGGACGAGGTCAAAAAGAAAATCGACACCATCATCGTGAACGGCGCCAAAACCGGCAAGACGGTGGAGGAGATCGAGCAGGAGGTATATTCAACGTTCGCATCCGACGGACTACTGGCAGAGGATATGATGCCGGCGCTGGCCGAAGCATTGGCCGGCCAGGACATAGTTAATCCGCAGGCCCGCATCGATACGATGGTCAGAACCAACCTGTTCGAGGCCATCAACGAAGCCCGGTATGGGTATTTCACCGATCCCGCACTTGACGGCTTCGTTGAGGCACTGGAATACAGCGCCATCCTGGACAGTCGCACCACGCAAATTTGCACGCAGCTAGACGGCCATGTTCACGCAGCGAAGGACGAACTCTGGGACACCTATCGCCCTCCGAATCATTACAACTGCCGCTCCCTCCTGATCCCGGTCACAGAGATCGACCGCTGGACGGAGAGCGAGCAGCCGACATTGCAGCCGCAAAAAGGATTTGGGTGATGGCATCGACTCCTATCCTTAATCGCGGGTTTAACGAACAAGATGGCCGTGAGGAAAATATCCAGTCCTCGTACAACATGCAGAAGACAATTACTGCTGTTCATGCTCGCGTACATGCGAAGCTTGCATATAACCATTCTGGCCTCAACACGGTCCCGGCCGGCGGATATCTTCGATATCTACTGAGGATTGGGGGAACAGTCTTTCACCTGCGCGATTTTGCGTTCAAGACAACGGAAGGCCCGGCTGGTGTATTTCTATACGAGGCGCCATTCGTTGACACTAATAGTCTGGGCACGCAGTTAGTGTCACGTAACCTCAACAGAAGTGTGGCTGTTGACTCTTACGATTTCGCATTGTACCGGGACCCGTTCACCAATGCGGCAAGTGCGGGGACAGAACTCGATTATGATCTACAGCCAGCAACGAGCGGTGGTGCGATAAGGGCAGCGGGCGGTTCTGCGGGAGGGCCGGCGATTGAATGGGTGCTCAGACAGGATACGGACTATCTAATAGAATTCGTCAATAGCAGCACGAACGCTGCTATTGTCGGTGACAGAGTGGTTGGATACGCGGAGGGATAGTATGCCGATACCGAAACCAAAAGCAGGAGAGCCACGCAACGCCTACATCAGCCGGTGCATGGGTGATGACAAGATGGTCAAGGAATACGAGCAGGATCAGCGCGCAGCAGTCTGCAACACGACTTGGAGGCAGGCGAAGATGGCGGCGGATGACAATGAAACTTTCACCTTCGATGCGGAGATTTTGGCGGAAGGCAAGTGGAACAACATCCCGATCACGCGAAAGATCATGGACCAAATGGTTACGAACTTCCGCAAGTTCCAGGACATCCTGGATGTGCCGTTGAAGTTCGGGCATAACGACGAACAGCAGATGACGGACGGTCAACCAGCCCTGGGCTGGATCAGTGACCTATGGATTAACGACGCGGGTAAGATGATGGCCCGTTTAACGGATATGCCGAAGATCGTTTATAATGCGGTCAAGGCGAAACGATACAAGAACGTCTCCATAGAGGCATCCTTGGAAGTGACCCACAAGGGCAAGGATTACGGTGCGGTCCTGACGGGGTTGGCGTTGCTCGGCGCGGATATACCGGCTGTTAATACGCTCAACGACCTTCAGACGTACATGAGCGCGCAGAATGATCTTGAGTTCAGTCAATGCGCAAACTTCTCCGCAACCAGCGGGGCATTATCAACAAGCAGAGGAGATTCAGAGATGGATCACGAAAAAGAGATCGCTGAACTCAAGGCAAAGCTGGCCGCGAGTGAAGCAGAAAAGGCCCGGTTCGCTGCCGAAGCCAAAGCATTGGAGAAGGCGAGGAAAGACGCCGAGTTCAAGGCCGAGGTGGAAAGTGTGAAAGGCGACCTGGATGAACTGGTCAAAGACGGCAAGATCACGCCTGCCAGTCGCGACGAGTTCCTCGCCAACATGGAGGACGAGGTGGCTGTGCAGGCCGTCAAGATGTCCGTTGCCGCACTCAGCAAGGCGACTGGCGACAAGGGCCTGGACACCGAGGAGCAGGGCCGTGAGCATACCGCCGAGTCGAAAGACGAGCAGGGTATGCCGGCCGACCAGCGCCTGTTCGCGAAGGCCAAGAGCCTGAGCATCGAAAAGGGTATTACCTTCTCCGCAGCCGTGGACATGGTAATGCTGGAAGATGAAAAGCTGGCCCGTGAGTATCGGGACCAGTTCGATAAGGAGGTGGCGTAATGAACATCGTTGAACTGCCGCTGTCGGACGTTGCTGCTGATTTGCGTCCGTTCCAGCACCGCGCCGTCACCATCGGCGGCACCCTGGCAACCAACACCAAGACAGCAAACGGTCTTCTGAACACTCGTACCGACAGCGGTGAGGATGGTTCGATGACTGTTTGGGGACGCGACAAGTTCGTCGCTGGTGGCACTATTGCTGCCGGCAACCGCCTGCGCGTTACCTCTGGCGGTTTCATGGTTGCCGCTTCGTCTGGCTATTACTCCTGCGGTTATGCGGAGACGGCCATTTCCTCGGGTTCTGTCGGTCGCGGGTTTTTCGACTTCGCCACCCTGACCTATCACGCAGACTAAGGAGAACTCGTAATGGGTGCTACTGCAAAAGACTTGCACGTCGATAAAGTGCTGTCGCAGATGGCCATGGGCTACCGGCCCGATGGTTTCATCGCAGACATGATCTTCCCGACCGTTCGGGTTGACAAACAGTCCGACATCTACACGGAGTTCGACCGCGGCCGTCGTCTTCGTCGCCAGGATACGCGACGCGGACCGGGTGCTGAAGCTCATCGTGTCGACCAGGACTTCGGTTCGGCCACTTATTACTGCCGCAACTATGCGCTGAAGGCAGCGGTGACCATCGAAGACAAGGCCAATGCCGACCCCGCCTTCGTGCGCGACATCATCAACGGCCGCGTCGAACTCCTGATCGACGACCTGATGCTGGACAAGGAGATGCGCGTCGCTGCCTTGGTGAACAATACCAGCAACGTCGGCTCTTACTCCGCTGTCACTTCAGCATGGAACGGCTCCGGCCACGTCCTGGACGACTTGAATGCGGCCATCGACTCCGTGCGCTACGGTAACGGCGTCAAGCCCAACATCATCGTCATGGGCCAGGAAGCCTGGGATTCTGCTCGCCGGGACTCCACCGTCCGCAACTTGATCTTCGGTAACAACAACGGCGGCGGCTATGCCTCGGAACAGGCGTTCGCAGACCTGTTGGGCATCGAGAAGCTGTTGATCGCCGGCAGCTTCAAGAACACCGGCGACGAAGGCCAGAGCGAGGTGATCAAGACCGTGTGGGGCGATAACGTGTTCGTTGGCTACAACGCACCGTCTCCCACCCGTGAGCGTCCGTCCTGGGGCTATGAGTTCCGGTGGGTGGGCAACGGCCTGGCAGACATGACCGTTGAGCGCCATCCGTACAGCACCAGGACCAAGTCGGAAGAGGTCGAGGTTGGCTACTACGCGGATGAGAAGGTCACAGGCGCCAGCTATGGCTACCTGTTGACCGCGGTCAACAGCTCGACTTAATTGGTTGGGGTAGAGTGTTAGGGGTTCTTAGGATTAAATGGCTGACTCCCACAGCCAGCCCCTCTTTTTAAGGAGAACCGACAATGATCAATGTACCAGCGCCACACGCCGATGACCCGGACCGGATCGAGCGCATCAAGGCGTTCGTCAAGAACAAGGATTGCGCCATAGACAAGGAATATCTGGCCCGTGTCGAGGCCGAAGTCAAGAAAGCAAAGCGGGCGCAGAAAGAGCAGTGAACGCAATCAATTCAAAATCGCATAGCGTAGGGGAACATGAATGTATATAACGATCCATTGCGGCGGAATGCCGTTTGACGGCAACACGATCAATGAGCGTAGCCTCGGGGGCAGTGAATCCGCTGCGTATTACATGGCGCGGGAGCTCGCCAGCATCGGCCATGACGTGACCTTGTTCACGCGGACGGAGCAGGGGATGCACGCAGACGGGGTGCAATACGTGCCGATGGGCGCGGTGTCGGAACAAACACCGCTCGGCGATGCATTCCACCATTATGCGGCCAACACCCCGATGGACGTTCTGATCATTCAGCGACATCCGCTCGCATTTCAATATCCTTGGGCGAGCAAGGTCAATCTCCTGTGGCTGCATGATCTTGCCTCATACGGAACAAAAGACGCCATGCTCGCACAGATGCCGTTCGTGGACGGGGTACTGACAGTGAGTGAATGGCACAAGGACCAAGTGGTCAAAGTGTGGGGACTGGACCCTGATATCGTAATGCCAATCCAAAACGGCGTGGATCTCGCCTTGTACGACACCCCATATGAGCGGGACATTCCTGAACGTGACGGTGGCCCGAATCTGCTCTACACCAGCCGCCCGGAGCGTGGGCTGGAGAATTTGGTCAAACCCGGCGGCATTATGGAACGGCTCCATGATATCGGTGCCAGCCACCATCTGTACGTGTGCAACTACGACAACACGATGCCGCAGATGGCCGGGTATTATCAATACCTATACCAGCGGTGCGCGGCATTGCCGAATGTCAGCGTGCTTGGGCACTTGACAAAACAGCAGCTCGCCAATGTGCAGCGCCAATGCGACATCTGCGTCTACCCGACATCGTTCGAGGAGACGTCCTGCATCACCGCGATGGAGTGCATGGCGGCTGGGCTGCCGCTGCTCACGAGCGCCGTCGGGGCACTACCGGAGACAACAGAAGGCTCTGGCACGGTGCTGATAGATACCCTGCCGAACGATGAGCATTACAAGGGCATGGAACTCCGTGTCGATGGCAAGGCGGACGTGGATGAGTTTGTGTTGCGGCTCATGGACTCTGACGCGTTCAACAAGTTGATCAGCAAACAGCAGGCAGCGGCAGGGAATTTTGCGTGGGCTGTCGCAGCGAAGATGCTGGTGGAGCACGTGCGGGGGATATTCGTTCGTGCATCGTCCGAGACTGGTTACCTGAAGCAATGCTTGCGCAACAGCGACATCTATGCCCTCCGTCGTGCGCTCAACAAGGCGCCGTTGGTCGGTGAGATCAACAGGGCAGTGCGCGAGGAGCTTCGCGAATGCTATGCGTTTATGGATGGCACATGGGCGCTGCATTATGAAAAATATTACGAATATGAGAAACAGCGTGGAGTGAATTATGGTCCAGAAAATCTTGGCGGCAATAGTCGTTTTGAGTACGTGGCTTCTCTTATCGCCGATCTTCCTGCTGGCGCTATGGTGTTGGATTACGGTTGTGCTCATGGCCACTACACTATCAACCTCGCGAAGAGGTTCCCGCAGCTCAAATTCACCGGCATCGACATCACGCAATCAAACATCGACAAAGCAATCGCCTGGGCAGCAGATGCAGGCGTCACAAACGTGCAATTCCATCGTGGTGCAGTCGAAGGAGACGCGCTTACAATCGCAGAGGCAGCCCCGCTACCACTAGCGGACTGCGTGATTGCAGCGGAGGTGTTAGAGCATCTGGAAAGCCCGGCGCGATGTGCGGATGCGCTGTGCCAGCAGATGAAGCCCGGCGGGAAAATGATTATCACGGTTCCGTATGGTCCGTGGGAAGCGCAAGGCTATCAGGAGCACTGGCCTTGGCGGGCACATGTCCACCACCTGGAGAAAGCGGACCTACGCGACCTGTTCAGTGGGCACTCAGGATTTCAGATTACTGTCGTGCCAGCAGGACAGAGCAAGTTTGGTGAGCCGCTAGGCAGCTATGTTGTGACGTATGAGAACGACGGGCTCCAAAATGGTGTTATCGACTATGGTCGCAAGGAATTTTTGGCGAAGCCGCGCCAGACCATTTCTCTGTGTATGATTGCAAAAAATGCAGAGCGTGAGATTGAGCGTTGCCTGGCCAGCGTGATCGAGATCGTTGACGAGGTTGTTCTTGGGATTGACGACACGTGCACAGACAGCACCGCTGAACGCGCGGCTGAGTTCTGTGCCGATCATCATGTGCCGCTCACCGTACTGAATATCGAATCCCCTGTTGTACAGGGGTTTGATGCTGCGCGAAACGAGACAGTGGATAACGCCTATGGAGACTGGATTCTGTGGCTGGATAGTGATGAGGTTCTTAACAGAGCTGAATTGATCCCGCGTTACCTACGCAACAATCAATTCAACGGGTACGCAATTCCGCAGCATCATTTCACACTGGAACCTGCTGGAGTGATGAAGACCGATTACCCGGTGCGGCTATTCCGTAACGGCAAGGGCATCGCGTTCAACGGCGTTGTGCATGAGCACCCGGAGATCGGGCTAAACGAGGGCGTTGGCCGTGTGATTAACATCCCGGGCTTGAATATTGGTCACTATGGGTATGTGAATGAATCCGTCCGCCGCGGTAGGTTTCAGCGTAACATTGAACTGCTCGTGAGGGACAGGGAGAGGAACCCGAATAGAAACCTCGGCAAGTTTCTGTGGCTGCGGGATCTGTGTCAGATGTGCACTTTCGATAAAGAAGAAGGGCGCGGCACAACGAACGAGATGATATCACGCGCAAAAAGGGGCATGGAGATTTTTGAGGAGATACTTGAGGAACCGGAATTGTTCCGCATGGCTCTTGACGGTCTTGAATTTTACAGTGGCCTCGCAAGAGTGCTTGGTGGCGGATTCGAGTTTGATGCGCAAATAGATTCCCACAGGGTGCAGGGGTATTTCCACAATAAGTCTCACCTGCAACGACTACTGAAACTCATCATAGACGAAAAGGTGAAGGACGATGAAGAAGCAAAGTATCAGTGACCGGGACATCTATAATGCTTTTGCCGGCAAGGACGAGGGCGTTGCCATTGTTGGCGATTGGACGTTCGAGGTAACTCGTGCGGACGGGTCCGTAGAAAGAAGCCGTGTACGGAATACGTTGACAAGCGCAGGGCTGAACAAGCTTGCGCAGCTTGGCGTGACGAACGGTGTTAACAGCGCGTTTCTTTATCTCGCTATCGGCACGCAGACGGAGGCGTCGAGCCTGGGCAGTGTGCAGGCGGGCATGGGCGAGGTGACACGCAAGCTTGCGTCAACGCAGACCACCAGTAAAGAGACAATGATTCTTATCGCAACCTGGGCGGGCGCTGCTGATAGTATAACCTCTGTTGATTTGCGCACGGCATCTGCTGTGAATCATGCGTCCTCTGGCAGCGGCGAGCATCTGAATTTCGTTAACAGTGTGGCAACTATTCTCGCGGACAGCGATTTTTTGAAGGTTCAGATGAACGTGCGTGTCGGGTCTCATAACTTATAATAGGGGCGAGCAATGGCGATCGGAACTAACGATGCAGTAGTAAAGACGGGCACGCAGAAGACAGTCGAGTCTAATGGGGCTTCTGTTGGAGACGGCGTATATGCGCAAGCAAGCACGGCTAGCTATAACCGCGCAACAGATGGATCTGATGCACCGGATGCGCGGTTTGCTTTATCCTGCACCTTCGCGACAGCTCCAGCAGCAGGAAAGCGGGTCACCCTTTTTGCCCGTAGCCTTAACTTCGACGGCACGAACGATGCTCCGGTGCCTAGCGCAAATTATGTGGAGCTTTACGTCGCCTCCTTTCTTGTTGCCCCAGTCACTACACAGCAATATGTTGAGGCTGTTGGCCACGATCTCCCGGCAGAAATGGATTTTTACATCAGAAATGATACCGGCCAAACAATCTCCTCGGGGTGGACATTGAAAGTTACCCCGCAGACTATCGGACCGGCGGCGTAGGCAAATGCTCCTGCAACTCAGAAAGCATTGGACCAGGAAACCGCATACGGAGGTCCAGCTCGATCCTCGGCATTGGCTATTTCCGTTTCTTCGGTTGGCGGTCATACCGGGCGCCGGCATATACCGTAACTTGAAGCACGGTGATTTAGAGTTTGACGTGTCCGCAAATGCGCTGAACGAAATAAATGAAACGCACGTGAGACGGTATGACGGAACAACGAGCACGATAGACCGTGGGTCACTAGCGCAGGACGTGAGTGTAGGAGCTGGATTCATAGCGAGAATATCCCCGAACAGCACAGTCGATGGGTCGGCGGTCAAAGTCGGCATTACGTTCAACTCGCTCACGTTAGGTGTAGATCACACAACGACAAATCCATGGCAGTGGGCGACACACATAAGGACGAGTGGCGGCTGGCAAGGGGTCAAGTATGGTACACCCCCACCCGCCGGAAAACTGGCTACGGTGGCCGGTATATGGGATGACTCCGCGCAGCAAGTCCACTCCTACCAAGACGGTAGATTGCAGAACTCCTCTGCAACGGGGCTTGGCACCTACGACACGTCTGGCAGATCCGCGTTCACCATTGGGTGCGGTGTCGATGTCGGCGGGGCCAACGCATATTACACGGATATGGATATGGAGTTTCTGCTGTATTTCGAGGGCATTGTTCCGACGGATATGCAGATAGCGTCATTAACGGAGAATATCTATCAAATACTCCAGCCGGCTAAACTCCACTACGGTATTCCCGCAGAGATCGTCAACGCAGTGACGTTATCTGACAACATGCCACTCACTGACTCTCCCGCTGTTGCGCGCGATCTGCTGCGTCAGATGTTGGATAACATGCTGGTGACGGATGCGCTGAGTATTGAGACAGTGACGCAGGCTGTTGTGCGCGTTTTGACATCCGCGATGGCGTTATCGGACACCATTGGCATTGCAAAGGAGCGTGCGCATACGCTGGCGAGCGCATTGGACATCCGCGATCTTGTGGACCTGCAACGGTTCACAGTACGTGGCGTGTCGGATGAGCTGAAGATACTGGACGACCTGATTGTTACGCTGCAAGGGCAGGTGATCAACGCGATTCTCTTGTCCGAGGGGATTGACGTTGTGGATCTGTTGCTTGGGCAACGATTCAAGGACATTGGCATCACGGATGCAGCGGACATCACAGACAGCCTGATAGCAGAACTACAAGGTCGCATCATAACCGCCCTCCTCAGTGATGGCCTGCCTGTTGCAGACCTACAGACCGTGAGCAGAGGTTTTGTTCGTGCCCTGCTGGCAAATATCGCGATCGCGGACGCCCTAGCGCATGATTCAATAGTGTTTCGCATGCTGGCGGACAATGCGACAGTGTCGGACGAACTTTTGGCCGAATTGATCCGTCAGCTCCACGTAATCACGCTGACTGACAACATGGACATCACGGACTCACTTGCGCGGACGCTAGTCCAGGTTCTGGCGCAGTGGGGCATCATAAAGACAAGCCTTGCGTCCGAGCCCGTCCAGACATCTATACAACGGATGTCAATTGATACGGGGATAGAGCAATGAGCAGTACACCGAAGCGCGTGCTGATTGGGGACACGATAAAATTCACGTGGGTCAACTCTGGTGTCACTATGTCCCCCGTGCTGGAAGTCTACGATGGGGAGGAAACGCTCGTTTCCACGGCAGCGTTCATCGATAGTGGGGGAGGGCATTATTATGCGGATTACACCGTGACGTCCGCCGGATATTATCGCCTTCGAGGCATCGGCACCGCAAGTGGCAAACCATATGTTCGCCAGCATCGTATTAAGGGCGTCACTGGGGAGGTGGACTGATGGGCAGGTACATCACATGGGATGATGTCGTAAACCGCTATCGCAAATTCGCGGACATTGCGGATGCCCCAGAGGCGCAGGAGTCTTTCATCCAGTATGCCGAGGCATACATTGATGCAGCCCTGGCCCCTGCTTACACGATACCATTCAGCAGCAACAACGCAACCGTGCGGGATCTGTGCATAGATACTACATTCGCAAAAGCGATTAGGTTCAAGGACACGGACAAGGCCAGCGCGATCATGGCGCATGTGGGCAGCTATACGAACGCGCTTGTTGCCGGAACGATGGTCATGGTAGTGGATAGCGGTGAAACCCTGTTGCCGTCAGGGCAGCCAGTATACTCGCAGACCATGGGCTATACTCCTGTCTTCGGCAAGGGCGACATCACGGATTTTATCGTTGACTCTTCACAACTGTATGATGAGGGGAGCGCGCGTGACTACTGATTATAAAGTAAGGATCGATCCGACGGTTAAGGAGATGCGCGAGAAATATAAAAGCGCTGTAGAGGCTGTCACGCAATTTCAGCCTCTGTTCAACAAGATCGCGATATATCTGGACCGTTGGAACAAGGAGAATTTCAGGACGCAAGGCGGGAAGGTAGGTGGCTGGAAGCCGCTGAAGGCTGGGGGCAGATGGAAAGGGAAGGGCAAGCGCCGTCGCTTTGACCGCTCTGCGAGGATATTGCAGGACACTGGCAGGTTGCGCTTATCCTATCTCCCGTTTGCGACACGCAGGGAAGGTGGCATACGCTCAGACCTACCGTATGCGGAAGCCCACAATAACGGCTTTGGGCCACTGCCCGTGCGGCGGATGCTGCCGGAGAAAGCAGAGGTCATAGACGATGTGATGAAAATCGCTGTGCAGCATACGGACAACCAGATTAAGAAGGTGCTCGGCTGATGCTCAACATCAATGATATTGTGGTGGCCCTTACGCAGCAGATCGCTACAGATTCCGCAGTATTGGCAGGCGATTATCGCGTCGAGCAGAGCACCTATATCAATATGGACCCGGACATGACGCCATGGATCGGCGTGTATAAAGGGCCTGTCAACTATGCGCCTGGTAGCCTCGGGAGGCACGCGCAGAGCTGGGAGGCGACACTCAAGCTCACGATCATTGTGCAGGCGGCACATGGCGGGGATGCGGCTGTCTGTAGTGAGCGACTCGCACAGTACGAGCAAACCGTGCTGGACGCAGTTTGGTCAGATCCAACTCTTGGGGGTCTTGTGGATATGATCACTGGGCTGGATATCGAATACAGCTACAACAACACGGAATCTGAAACAATGTACCACCAGCAATCTATCATCACCGTGACAGCGGAGGCGAGGGCAGGATGAGCAATGTGACAATCGTGTGGAAAGACACGCGCGGGAATATGGTGCCTGGGTATGGCATCCCACAGAAGGGCGATCTGCTGATTGTCCCACAGGACAAGGCGGATGAATTCATCAAGAGCGGCCTCGCGAAGCGGTATAGGGCGGCACAGAAGAAGGGGACTGACTAAT
>Ga0256830_1000578_pt1 | contig 28511 bp, 28 predicted proteins | sample 128326metaG_FD_190537 | JGI IMG/M metagenome (GOLD analysis project Ga0256830, IMG submission 190537) | Hydrothermal vent microbial communities from Lau Basin, Pacific Ocean - 128-326 | ecosystem: Environmental > Aquatic > Marine > Hydrothermal vents | place: Pacific Ocean: Lau Basin | collected... | reverse complement strand
TTCCTTTTCTATGCTGCTTTCCAGCTGCTTTTGAGGAAAGCAGGGATATAGGAGGCTTCTCTTGGCCCCAGTAGTATTTCCCAGCCTGGCAATTCTTCTTCCAGCTCGCCCACTATTTGGGCCACATAACCGGGGATAATAAGTTTCCGATGCTTAATTTTCTCCTCTATTTTGGTTTTCTTTACCAGTGCAGCAATAGTTTCTGCATTGAATTTATCTGCTGCCCAGGCAGTAAGCACGGATAACCCTTCCGAATCCTGCACAAGCAGCCAGGCCGGGGTGCGGGAGTTTTCCACTTCTCCTGAGACAATGAAGTAGGAAAGAGCAAAGTTCACGGTAACTATAACCGGGGAATTCTCGTCAGGTTTGCCTATTTCGTATATGCCTTCCGGGGTGGCCATCGGTCTTTGAGGGTCGGTGAATATATTCAATCTTTCTATTAATAGAGGAAAAAGAGTTTCTCCTGCAATATGGTTCATTACTACGGCGCTGGAATATTTTGCAATTAGTATGGAAGCGTAAAGGGCTTCCTTGAGGTAATCATCTGTTAATCTTCCGGTAAAAGAGATTGTGGGATAACCCAGGGTCCTGAATTTTTTTAATATGCTTGCCCTTCTCAAGCTTACCATGTCCCTGAAAAGGGTTTTAATATCATTTGCCCCGGTATCCAGGACCAGGTTTTCCACTCCCATTTGCTTAATCTTCTCTATCAGGGGGATGAGTTTTTCTATCCCTTCTGCTTTTACTGCCAGGGGTACGCGAAATTCTTTTGCCAGTTTAGCCATCGAGGCAAAATTTTCTTCTGTCGCTGCGTAAACAAGGGGGCAAAAATCGGATAGTTCCTTTAAAACCTTTTCCAGGTTCGCAGGACTTTTGCTGGCAAGAATCACGGCTTTTTTTGTGGATAATGCCTTCTGTGCCAGTTCCAGAAATTTGCCTTTCCCCCTGTCTTCCACTGCTACGAGGTCTGCTTTTAAGCTCAGTCCCACCCTTTCGTATTCAAGAGTTTTAAGCCTGTTTATGCGTTCTTCTATTTCTTCCTCGCTCATATCCTCCGATATGGTGGTACCTATCCCGGTGGGGCTGTAAAAGGTTTTCTCATGGCGGAATAATACTATCTCTCCTCCCAGTTTGAGTTCTGATTCCCCCTTGCCAATGGTAACGGTTTTTATGGGAGGCGCAGAAGATTCCTGCAATTTTGCCCGGGATTCTTCGCTTACATCCGGGCACTTGTCCAGGGATACTTTTCCCATGGCCAGCTGCATGGCAAAGGCTAAGCAGGTGGGGAACCCGCATTTTTTGCAGTTTGTTTTAGGTAGAAGCTTAAATATTTCCAGAGCATTCAGTCCCATTTTTCAACCTCCTTTCAAGAGAATCCCCTTTTGGCGGTAAAACCTCACAGTAGTTGGGGTAAAGGCGCCTCTTCAAAGCACTCTCGAGGGTTCTACGTCATTATCATAGGAGACAACTGCCATTTCTCTTTTAAATATTTTAGGAATAGAAGCAATAAGGGCATCTATAAATTTAACCGAATAATCTTCGTAAAGATTAATAGCAGTTCTTACATTAAAATTATCCGTTATTTTAAGTTCTCTTAAATTTATAATGCTTTTTAGTGCTTCAGTCACTTCCTTCTTAGGTATCTGATAGAAACTCAGAAGTGTCCAATGTACTTCGGCAATTACCAGAGAAGAGGTAAAGGCAGAAACTTTTTTCTCTTTGATTATTTTAAAAGGATGGAAACATTCTGCAAAGATTTTATCATCTTCTCTGATTAATACTTTCAAGAATACATTGGTGTCAATAAAATACTCCATATTCTACAATCTTTGATAATGCTTCTCAAGAATGTCTCTTGCTTTCACGGCGGATTTCCCCTTTCTGGGTTTTAACTTCCCCGCCAGGTTCAGTATGTCAAGGGGAGGTGTTATTTTAATTGTCTTTTTACCCTCTTCTATTTCTAATATTACTTTAGAGGGGGTTTTAAGAGAAAGCATCCCTCTTAATTCCTTGGGAATAGTTATCTGCCCTTTTTTAGTAAGGGTAGTAAAATATGCCATTACTTACCTCATTTTTATTACTTACTTTTATTCTAATCCTTACCAAATTATTCTGTCAAATCAAAGGTTCCATTTCCAGGGCAGGATGTTTTTTCTCCTGCAGGAAAGTGAGTATTTCTTCCTCGGTTACTCCCACTGTCTCATCGGCAATCATATTTGGCAAATCAGGCATTCCTATCTCTTCGCATCTTTTGACCAGTCTCTCCCAGATTTCTTCCTTGAGCATTTTGGGCATCCATACCAGTCTTTTTATTCCTCCTTCGGAAGCAATGAATTTCTTCTGGGTGATGTTAAATTTTGAGTGCCCCAGGAAGCCCGGGTTCTGTTTGCCTCCTCCGATGGTGCCTGCCAGCGTGGTAAATTTCATGCCGCAGGGAGTATCGCCCTTGTATTCCCGGTTCACGGTCATTATTCCGTTGCAAAGGGGTAATACCACGGCAATACATTCACAGCATCCGCAGGTGGTCATGGGGTCTACCATTAAACTGTATATACTTACTCTCTCCAGCGCTCCCCGTGAGGCTTTGTTTACAAATTCATTGCATCCCTCCCACTGTCCCAGGCGGCTGTCAATAATTGCTCCTTTTTTCACCGGCTGGTTGGGTCCTTCGGGATTTATCCGGTTAGAGGCTCTGCAATCAAGCCAGGAGTAGGCACCGCACAGCCCTGTGCGTTCCGGGGTGACTATGCAGACATGAGAGGGAGCAAATGACTGGCATAGGGTGCAGGAGTAGAATGTGTCAACTTCTTCATCGGTCATACCGGCAAGTCTCTCATCCCTGGCTTTCCAGACTATTCTTGCTTTTTCCAGTATCTCTTTTACCTTTTGCTCGTCCGTGTATAGCTTTACCTGCACCTTATCCAGGATATTCCCGAATACTTCATGGTACTTGGCATGTATGACCATACCCAGGTGCTTTAAACGGAGTCCCTTCTCCTTGGCTTTCTTGCTTATCCTTATCCATACTATCTCCCTCTGTCCTATATGCATTGCCCCGTTTATATAGTTTATGTAATCGTGGATTTGCCTTTCCAGGATGGGTTCAAACTCCTCCTGCATTTCTCTGCCGGCTACCTCCACTACTATGGCTAAGGGCGTCTGTGTGCCTTCCGGTAGCTCATCAAGGTCAGAACCGATGACTTCTACTTTCCCGTCTTCCACCTGGTTGAGGGGAAGGGTGGTAGTCCATTCGCAGGATAATGTTCTTGTCCCTCCTGCTTCAAGGTAAAGGTCCTCTTTTCTCACCCTTTCTCCTTCAAAGGCGGGTCCGTAGGGAACCGGAATGGGGACTTTGCTTACCGTGACTTTCAATCCCCTTACTTCTACGGCCTTGGCTACTATCCGGTCGTGGGGAATGTTGGAAACCACGTGCTCATAGGTGCATACTCCGGTGGGAAGAATCTGCGGGATAGGGGTGTCAGCAATGGTGGGAAAACCAAAATTAATTGCTCCTGCGGCATTGGCATACCATTCTTCCGAGACGTAGCCCAATGCCAGGACAAAGGCAAATATCCTGTCCTTGTTGTAGATAAGAATTCTTCGGAAATCTCCTGGTTCTATTCCTCCAAAGGACATGGCAGCCCTTACCGCGAATCCCAGGGCAAACACAGCCTCATAAATCTCCGGTCCGAATGGCACCAGCCGCACGGGCCAGCCGATTTGCATGCCTCCTTCCACCAGTTGCTCGGCGAACCTCTTCCCTGCGTGCTGGGCACACATGAAGACGTATAGATTTTTCTCCTGCAACTCCTGGGCGATTTTCATGGCAGTCGTTGCGTCGGGGGCTGCTCCGGCAATGGCGGCAAACCCGGGTGCAGTACCATCCACAAATTCAATGCCCCTTTTCCTTAAAATTATGTCGTTTGCTGCACCCAGCCAGAGCTTGCCTTCCGGCGGTTCTTCTTCCGGGAAGTAGAAGTCAGGTTCTTCCAGGTACTTTACTGCTTCCATCATTTCCTCGGCAAATAGAGTTACCATGCCGGCGTCCAGCGTGGGGCCCAGGTAGGGTAGGTGTACTTTCTCATGCACGGGTGCGGGTAAGAATTTTCTACATAGGGAAAATACTTTTTCCATGTCAGATAGTTTCTCTATTTTTTCTCCCAGTATGCCGTATATGATTGGCAGGTAATAGGCAGTTTCCGGAAAATGCACCTCCTGGTTAATACCAAACTTATCAACCGCTTCTTTCCATTTCTTTTCTGCCATATCTACAATTTTGTGTGCTCCCCTTATGGCTGCTGAAGCAATAATTTTAGACATATTCTCCCCTCCTTATACCCGAGAGCCTATCCAAGGGCAAATCTTTTGTTGAAACGGGATTCATTCCAGTCCCCTCCTCATCTCCATATCAAAGAGGACCCTTTCCCTGGCTTTATCTATACCCAGCGCTTTTCTCTTTTTATTAATATGCTCTATCATTAAATGGGCAGCTTTCAGCGGGTCAGGTTCAAATGCCCATTTGCCGCCCATCTCCTCTTCAATTTCTTCAAACAGGTACCTGCTTAGATTCTTGCTCCCCAGTGTAGGCCAGGTAACGCCAAAGACTGTGAATACGCCGGAGGCAACAAAGTACTGTCCTATGGAGATAGCTTTTTCACTCATCCATTCCGGAGCTGCTCCAGCCGCGGGAAGCTCGGAGATATCATCACCCAACCCGCCTTCTTTCACCATGGCGGTTGCCGCTACCAGAATGCGTGAGTTATCCACGCAAGCACCTAAATGCAGGACAGGAGGAATACCCACGGCTTCGCAGACCTCCCTTAAACCGTCCCCGCAGTATTCCAGCCCTTTCACCGGGTCTAAGAGTCCCTCCTTGGCGCAGGCAATGGCTGCACAGCCTGTCTGGAGTACCAGCACGTCCTGTTTCAAAAGCTCCTTGACCATGATGAGGTGGGACTCATCATGGGTAACCTTGGGATTATTGCATCCTACCACGCCGGCTACCCCTCTTATTCTGCCTCCTATGATATTATCATTGAGAGGTTTGTAAGAAGCACGGAACATACCTCCCAGCATGTAAGTGATAGTCTCGTGTGTAAATCCTGCCACCAGGTCTACTTCTCCTGCAGGAATTCGCACCTGGGATTTCTTGCGCAGGGGGAATCGTTCAATAGCCATCTTGATTATTTCCTTTGCCTTTTTCAGAGCATTTTCCTCGCTAAATTCCATATGGGTTGCTCCGGAGATTTTGGCTTTTTCAGAAGTGGTGATAATCCGGGTATGGAAGCAGGAGGCTATGGTGGGCAGGGACTGCATTACGCATTGTACGTCTACTACCATCACTTCCACTGCGCCGGTGGTTATGGCAAGTTCCTGGTTAAGGAAGTTGCCTGCCAGGGGAATCCCGTGTCTCATCAGGACCTCGTTGGCAGTACAGCAGATGCCGGCAATATTTATCCCCCTGGCTCCTTTTTCTTTAGCCATCTTGAGCATCTCCGGGTCCCGGGCAGCCATTACTATCATTTCGGAAAGCAGGGGTTCATGCCCGTGTACAATAATATTTACCTGGTCCTCCTTGAGTACGCCCAGGTTTACCTTGCCCACGATGGGGGTGGGGGTGCCGAAGAGAATATCCTGTAATTCGGTAGCTAACATTGAACCTGCCCAGCCATCGGATAGTGCACAGCGCGTAGCCTGTCGCATAATATGTAAATAGTTCTGGTCAGTTCCCATATGAGTGCGGTGCAAAGCCTCTACCACTTCCCTGTCCACGCCCCGCGGTACCACTCCCAGTTTTCTCCAGATATTCTGCCTTTTGAGAGGCGCTCTTTTAACCAGGGTAATTTCTCCTTCCTGGTTTCCGAATTCGTGCAGGGCATTTATCCCCACCTGCAGGGCAATATCTTCTATTTTCTTCCCCTCCACTTCCAGGCCAAATTCCAGGGCAAGTTTAAGCAGCTTGTATTCATCTTTTATCTCGTATCCGGGTGCTTCTCCCCTGGCCACCTTTATCAAAGTTTCGGCTACGGCTCTTCCGTGGTCGGAATGGGCAGAAACGCCTGCTGCTACCATGCGCAGAAAGTTTCTCGCGGTAATGGTATCAGCGTCTGCTCCGCATACGCCCACCTGGGCATTTTCGCCGAAGGGATCTATCCTGCAGGGACCCATGGAACAGTTGCGGCAGCATATCCCCAGGATACCAAAGCCGCACTGGGGAAGTTGTTCCTGCAATCTATCCCAGGATAATTGGAAATCCTCCTCTCTTATTTCTTGCAGCAACTTTTTTGCAGAGCCATCACGAGACCACTCCATCATGCACCTCCTTAGGGTAATTTTATAAGCCTGCCGTCCGGGGTAACTGTTTCTCTAAATCCATTTTCCCCTTCCAGTATTTTCTCGAATTTCCCATAGTCAATCCAGCCTTCTAAGAGCTCGTCCATTAAATTTTCCACCCTCTCTTTTTTACGAATGAGTGCCATGTATATTCCGGCTGCTTCCACCTTGCCTACCAGCACCGCGCCAATTAGCCTGCCTTCTTTGAAGACCAGCCTCCGGTAAATGAATTTTTTCTCCTCTTTTCTCTCCCTGATTATTTCTCCGTTTCTTGCCTGCAGGCACCCCATGGAAATGAAAGGCAAACCAAAGAACTCTGCTGCATTGGCTCCTATGGAGCCTGGATACGCTTTCTCCCCGCCTGCCATATTTATCCCTGCGGTCTTTCCCTGTTCCTGAGCAGCAAGCCAGAGGGCATTGATAGTGCGTTCTCCGGTAACCAGGTCCTTTGTTTCCGCTACATCCCCGGCAACAAATATTTCCTGGAAGTTTGTTCGCAAATAATTATCCGCCACTATTCCCCAGTGAGTATTTATGCCGCTTCCCTCTGTGAAGGACAGGTTGGGTGAAACTCCCTTTCCCACGATGGCTATCTGTGCTTTGACCTCTTCCCCGTTATCCAGAAGCACCCCGCTCATCTCCTTATCTCCCAGGATTTCTCTCGCTGCCAGGCCTGTCCTGATTTTAATTCCCTTTTCCTGCAGCCACTTTGCTATTAGGCGGGAAGAGTTTTCCTCCACTACCCGGGAAAGTACGCGGGGCGATTTGACAATCACCTCTACGGCAAGCCCTTTTTTCTTTAAAGCATAGCCAGCTTTTAATCCTATTAATCCTCCCCCGAAAACAAGAGCCTTCTCAGCTTTCTCTGCTCTTTTCAAGATTTGCTTGGCATCTTCCAGGGTGCGAAAACCAAAAACCCCCTTCTTTTCTTCCCCTTTTACCATCAGTGCCTTGGGAGAGGCTCCGGTAGCAATCAGCAGGGCATCGTAGGGTATCTTTTTCCCCTCTTCTGTTTCCACCTTTTTTTCTTTTGGAAATATTCTGACTGCTTTTTTTCCCGGCAGAACCTTAACCCCGTTTTTCTGGTAAAAATCCTTTTCTCTCAAGTAGAGGTCTTCTTCGGAGTGGGTGCCTATGAGAAAATTTGTAATGAGACAGCGTGCATAAGCAGGGTAAGATTCGGCCGAGATTAAAGTAATCTCACCTTTTTTGTCTAAGCTTCGGATGCCCTCTATCCCATTTAATCCTGCGGCGCAGTTACCCAGTATTAAGTAATGCATCTTTCTCACCCCGTTTTCTTCTCTTCTCCATCAATTCCTGGAATTCTTCCGCCTCTCCGAAAAATAAAGCGCCCGTAGGACATGCTCTTACGCAGGGCGGAATTTCTTCCTCCTGGCAGAGGTCGCATTTAACGGCCGGCTGTTCTTCTTTTCCCAGTTTTATTACCGCAAAAGGACAGACCATCACGCAGGAGTAGCATCTGACGCATTTTTTCTCCTCAAATACCACCAGGCCGGTTTTCTCATCCTTTCTTATCCCGCCTGCAATACAGGCATAGACACAGGAAGGCTCCGGGCAGTGGCGGCACTGGAGAGGTATAGCATTATTTTCGTCTTTTCTCACTCTTATGCGGGAGATAGGAAGGGGTTGTTCCCGGATGGCCTTTTCCAGTTTATTTGAATGGGAATGTTTTATGGCGCAGGCTATCTCGCAACTTCTGCACCCCAGGCATCTTTCCTCATCCACAAATATTCTCTTCATGCTCGCAACTCCTCTATCAATTCACTTATTAACCCTATCGCCCTGGGATGTCTCATTACCAGGATATCGGCTCCCGCCAGCGCCAGAAGGGAAGCAGTGATTGCCTCCATCATTATGCCTCTTTCTTTTTCTTTCCCCATGGCGGGCTCCTTTGCCATAGGTATAGCCGCTTCTTTTACCTTCCATACTTCCTTGGCCAGGTTGCAAATCATGGGGAAGGCGAGTTTTTCGTCTTCCTGCACCAGTGCGGCTATCCTGTCCCTTTCCATTACCGAGTAAGTATACTCAATTCCGTAACCCAGCCCTCCTGTCGTGGGGTCCATGAGGAGCTTATTTTCCGGCACACCCAGGTCCAGGAGAAGTATGTTCAGCTGCTTGGCCAGGTTGACATCAATGGGAGTGGAGGCGATTACCACGTGTTTGTAAGCAATGGCAGAAGCACCAATTTGCTTGTAATTCTTGTCTGCCACTGGTGCAAGAGCTACATTTCTGCCTTCACAAAGCTCGGCAATTTTACGCAGTATTTCGGCATCCTTTTCCACGTCATCACATCCCCAGAATATTAAGGGAATATCTACTGCTTTTACTATTTCCTCCACTATTTTCATCTCTTCTTCTACTGAACGGTTCATCCCGTGCGGGTCGATTCCGAGCAATTGCACAGTAATCAGCCTGGCTCCGTATTCCTCCACGCATTTCTTGGCCCAGTCAGAGGGGCTTTGCAGCACGTTTTCGTATGGTTTGCGCACTGCCTCCGGCCAGTTCTCGGGCGCGTGGTCCCAGATCTCGTAAGCTATGATAGGAGAGTTTGGTATTTCTCCTTCGAAGTCATGGAACGAGTAGCAGTTTTCTCCCCCCACTGTTACTGCTTTTTCTCCTGTGCCCAGAGTAACCTCTTTTATCTTCCCCTTATACTGAATCTTTGGAATTTCCCAGTTCATCTTCACCTCCTAAGCAGGCGTTTTCCTTCTTTCGCTTCCGTAGCCTTCCCGGGAAAACCAGTAGCGTTCACCCGTTTTTAAGAACTTCAGCATCTCCTCTCTATTTGAGAGTTTCTTCATCCAGGAAAGCGGCTGAGTGGGTTTACCCCGTTCATACGTGGGGCCCAGGATTTTCTTTTCCTTCATTTTCTCCCTCCATATTTACCACTATTTTCCTGCTGTATTCCAGAAGCCGGGGAGCTTCTTCCCAGGGAGGTATCCCCTTGAGGTCTGCTTCTTTTATTCCCTGTAAGTAAGGGATGAAGCCCAGGAAATGGAAATCTTTCAGTCTTTCCCGCAAAAATTTTTTCTCTTTCTCATTACCTATTTTATTCCCTATCACCCCTATTCTTTTTATTCCCAGTTCCCCTGCTAACTTCCTGATTTTTAATGCGGTATCTACACTTTTCTCGCCCGGCTCAACTACGGTGAGCAGCCAATCTACTCCCTGGGAGGTGCCTCTCCCCAGGTGTTCTATCCCCGCTTCCATGTCCATAATCACCATATCATTCTGGAAGAGTATAAGATGTTGAAGCAGTGCCTTAAGAAAAGTATTCTCGGGGCAGGTGCAGCCCATGCCTCCACCCCTTACCGTTCCCATGATGCCCAGGTAAAGATTGCCCTCTCGATAAAAGAATTTCTCCGGTATATCATCCACACGTGGATTCAGGGTGAAAAAGATGGTGGGTTTACCCGGCTCTGCCCCGGTTCTTTCCGTAATGAGAGATTTCAACTCCACTAAAGGAATGACTTCCTCCTTTATCCCCAGGGTGCGAGATAGATTCGCATCAGGGTCAGCGTCTATCAGAATGACTCTGTTGCCTTTCTCCAGGTAGATTTTAGCAATAGATGCGGTTAAGGTAGTTTTCCCGGTGCCACCTTTCCCAACCACTGCTAATTTCATGATAACAATTAATTCTATCATATCACCTGGAATCTTCTGTGTAAAGATGTCCCATTTAACAAAAAAACGCGCCGATTCTGTGTCAGGATTTCCAAAAATCAGATTTCTCTTCGGGTGCCCGGATAGAAAGTCAGGAAAATGCGGGGTATAGGGGGAGGGCCATATAAATGGCATGGAGTTTGCTCTATTTTGAAACAGAAGGAGGTGATGAGAAATGGCAGTACTCAAAAAAAGAAGTGAAGAGTGGTCTCCCCTGCGGGACATCATGGTGTTTCGTGACGAGATGGATAGGCTCTTTGAAAACTTCTTCTCTCCCTGGAGCTTGCGGAGGAGAAAGGTGGGGGGTGAAATAGTATGGGCGCCAGAGGTGGATGTTTATGAAGATGAAAACAACGTGATAGTAGAAGCAGAAATCCCCGGACTCAAGCCGGAAGAGCTGGATATAAACGTAACCGGGAACACTGTTACCCTGAAGGGTGAGAAGAAAGGAGAGAAGGAGAAGAAAGCCAAGAACTATCACCTGCTGGAGCGTACCTACGGAAGCTTCGAAAGGGTGATTGAGCTGCCGGTGGAAGTAGAAGCTTCCAAGGCAAAAGCCAGGCTGAAAAACGGTGTGCTGGAAGTGGTTTTACCCAAGGTAGCGGAGGCAAAACCCAAACAGATAAAAGTGGAAGTCAAGTAAGCTTACTCACTGCCCCGAGATGCCTCGGGGCAGTTTTTTTATTTTTGCCTCCACCCGGATAAATCCGGGGAGAAAGTAGTGAACAGTAGTTAGTAGCGGGTAGATAGTAGCGAGGGGGATTTTAGACTATAGACCTTAGACTGTAGACGTTAGACCGGAAGATAGTGAACAGTAAGTAGTGAACAGTAAACGGTAAGCAGTTAATGGTAAAGGGGATAGATTGCGCAAGAATTACAAGTAACCAGCCCTGCCTGTTATGCCCGCCTGCTCCCGAAGGGCGGGCAGGCCTGCGGAAGCAGGTATCCAGGAAATGACGGTAAGTAGTAAGTGGGGGAGTGGTATCCTGACTGCTTGCCGATGCAAGGTTGGCCTCTTTTTGATAAAATGTAGCTTCCATGAATACAAAAATAGGAGTAATTGGCGGCAGTTTCAATCCCCCTCATTATGCCCATCTATTTATGGCGATGGAGACTCTTTGCCAATTTCACCTGGAAAGAGTGCTTTTTATCCCTGCCAATATTCCTCCCCACAAGGAAGAAGAGGGACTTGTCTCTGCTGTGCATCGTCTTAAAATGGTGGAATTAGCTATTGCAGGGGAAGAGAGGTTCCAGGTTTCGGATATGGAAATCAGGAGGGGCGGGGTTTCCTATACGGTGGACACTTTAAGGGAACTGAAACAAAGCTACGGGGAGATATATTTTATTGCAGGAAGTGATTCTGCTCTTGATTTGCCGAATTGGAAAGAACCGGAGAGTATCCTGCAGTTATCTACTTTCATAGTGTTTGAAAGGCCCAGTTACCCGTTTGGAAAAGTTAGAGACGACTTTAGAAGAGAAATGGTGCTGATGGATTCCCTTTTACTGGATATTTCCTCCCGGGAGCTGCGCAGCAGAATCAGAGAAGGAAAACCTGTGCGCTATCTTTTACCCTGCTCAGTGGAAAAATACATAGAGGAGAACTCGCTGTACAGATGAAGAAGGCAGTGCAATTCGGGGCGGGAAATATAGGAAGAGGATTTCTCGCGGACCTTTTTACCTCTTCGGGGTATCAGGTGGTATTCGTGGAAGTAAACAAGAGAATGGTAGAAGAATTGAAGAGGAGAGGTGAGTACGAGATTGAATTTGCCGGGGTGCCTCCCCGCAGGAAAAAGATAACCAATGTGAGTGCAGTGAATGGGATGAATATTCCCGGGGTGGTAGAAAATTGCTGGGAGGGAGATATTTTTGCCACCTCGGTTGGGAAGAATAATCTTTCCTCTGTAGCTTTACATCTTGCTTCCATAATCAGGGAGAGAAAAAGAAGAGGGCTTGATAACTATTTCAACCTGGTAATTGCAGAGAATGTAGCGGAGGGAAGCAAGTTGTTGAAAAAGCTCATTTATCAGAATCTCAGTGCAGAAGAACAGGAGTTTGCAGAGCATTTCCTGGGGCTGGTGGAAGCAGTTATTGCCCGCATGGTTCCCTTCATGGAGCCGGAGATGCAGGAAAAAGACCCGTTGTTTATAAGAGTGGAGGAATATTCCCTGCTTCCTGTGGATAAAAAGAGTTTCAAGGGAGAATTACCCAGAATAAGCGGGCTGGTTTTTGCAGAGGATATCCAGGCTCTGGAGGCAAGGAAGTTGTTCATGCATAATTTGGGACATGCCGTATTTTCCTATTTGGGATATTTAAAGGGATATAAATTTATTTATGAAGCCATTGCTGATGCCTGGATACATAAGAAGGTAGAAGCTATCTGGGAGAAATGTGAGGGTGGCCTGGTAAAAGAGTATGGCTTTCATCTCCTGTCGCTCAGAGAACACCGCCAGGACCTTCTAAGAAGGTTTGCTAACCGGGCCTTGAAGGATACCGTGGTAAGGGTTTCCCGTGACCCCATACGGAAGCTTTCGCCCGGGGAGAGGTTGATAGGGGGAGCGAGGTTCATAGAGCAACAGGGCGGTGACCTGGAAGCAATAGGCTGGGGGATTGCCGCCGCGCTTCTCTACGATTATCCCGGGGACAAAGAAGCGGTGAGATTGCAGAAATTGGTAAAAATGAAGGGAATAGATGGAGTCCTGGAAGAAATCTGCGGAGTTTCTCCCGGAGAAAAACTTGCTCTTTTAGTAAAGGAGATATGTAAGAAACTCCAGAGCGGGGAATTTGCATAGGGGCTGTAAGACTGGTAAAATCATAGGATTAAAATGAAATCGCAAGTACTGGAAAATATAGAAAACCTGCAATTTAAAGAAGTGCCCCGGCCGGAGCCTTCTTCCCGCGAGATGTTGATGAAGGTGCAGGCTTGTGCTATCTGCGGGACGGATATCAAGATTTACCACCATGGGCATCGGTTAATTACCTTTCCCAGGATTACCGGGCATGAGGTGGCAGGGGAATTGGTGGAAGTGGGAGAGGAGGTGGAAGGGTTTGCCCCGGGAGACAGAGTGGCAGTAGCTCCTGCTGTTCCCTGCAGGCGGTGTTATTACTGCCAGAGAGGGGAAGAAGCGATGTGTGAGAATCTGCGTGCGGTTGGCTATTACTGGGACGGTGGTTTTGCTGAATATATGTTAATTCCCCGGGAGGTAATTTCCGGGGGTTGTGTAAATAAAATACCGGAGGGATTAAGTTTTGAAGTAGCCGCTCTGGCTGAGCCCTTTGCCTGTGCTATCAATGCGCAGGAACTCATGTGGGTAAGCGAGGGAGATGTGGTAGTGGTAATCGGGAGTGGGCCCTTGGGCTGTATCCATTCGCGCCTGGCCAGGATTAAAGGGGCAGACAAGGTTATAATCCTTGAAGTGTCTGCTCATAGGTTGGAGATGGCTAAAGAGAAAGCCCGGGCTGATTTTTATTTCAATCCTGCAGAAGATAACGTGGTGGATAAGATAAAGGCAATCACAGGGGGAAGGGGAGCAGATAGAGTTATTGTGGCCTGTGGTTCAGATAAGGCTCAGTCCCTGGCGCTGGAACTTGTAGCTCCGCTGGGTTCGGTTAATTTCTTTGGAGGACTTCCCAAGGATAAGCCTCTTGCTACACTAAATACAAATTTCCTGCATTACAAGGAATGTTATGCAGTGGGAACACATGGCTCAAGCCCCCAGCATAACCGGCTTGCCCTGGAAGTGCTGGGAAGCGGATTGCTGGACGTGGAAGATTTGATAACACACAGGCTGCCGTTAAAAGAGTTAAAAACCGGTCTGGGGATAGCGGAAAAAGGGGAAGGGTTAAAAGTTATAATAGAGCCTTAAGGGATAATAGATGGAAGAACCATTATGAAGGAGGTAAGTGATGCCTTTTAAAGAGACAAAAGAGGAGCTTCTCTCCCTTTTGAAACAGATGCTTGAGATTCGTTACTTTGAAGAAAAGGTATGGGAACTGCTGGCCCGGAACATTATAAAAGGGGCTTCCCATGTTTATATGGGAGAGGAAGCAGTGGCTGTGGGGGCTATTTCTGCGATAAGAGATGATGATTATATAACCTCTACACACAGGGGACATGGACACTGCCTGGCAAAAGGGGGGAAGTTAAAGTATATGCTGGCGGAACTTTGTGGTAAAGCTACCGGTTACTGCAAGGGAAGAGGTGGCTCCATGCATATTGCAGATGTAACAAAAGGAAACCTGGGAGCCACCGGAATTGTTGCCAGTAATATTCCTGTAGCCACGGGAGCCGGTTATGCTATTAAACTCAGGGGAACAGACCAGGTTTGCCTTTGTTTCTTCGGCGACGGGGCCACAAACAACGGCGTATTTCATGAGTCTTTGAACATGGCTGCGCTCTGGAAATTACCGGTAATCTACATAATTGAAAATAATCTTTATGGAATGAGTGTCTCTGTGGAAAGGGCATCTGCCGTACAGGAACTTTACAAAAAAGGTTGTGCCTACAATATACCCGGAGAAGCAGTGGATGGCATGGATGTAATGGCGGTTAGGGAAGCTACCCGGAAAGCGGTGGAAAAAGCCAGGAAAGGAGGAGGGCCTACTTTGCTGGAATGCCGCACTTATCGATACCAGGGACATTCCCGTAGTGACCCACGGGTATATCGCACAAAAGAAGAAGAGAGTTACTGGAGAAAGAGGGACCCTATACAGAGTTTCTGGAAGAGGTTGATTGAGGAAGGGGTAGCCACGGAGGAGGAATTGCAGGGGATAGAAAAAGAAGTGGAAGAAGAAACCAATGAAGCAGAGAAGTTTGCTCTTGAAAGTCCTTATCCGCCTGTGGAAGAACTGGCAAAGGATGTTTACGTAGTAAAATAGTTTTAGTTTTGAGTTGTTAGTTTCGGATTTTACCGATTATGTGGGAGGCGATATGAGAGAAATCACTTATAGAGAGGCTTTGAGAGAAGCACTTATTGAAGAAATGAAGAGGGACGAAAGTGTATTTATACTGGGAGAAGATGTAGCTATTTATGGAGGAGCATACAAAGTTACCGATGGGCTTTACAAAATGTTCGGAGAGGACCGGGTAAAGGATACTCCGATTTCCGAGGCGGCAATTGCGGGAGTAGCCACAGGGGCCGCATTAACCGGAATGAGACCGATAGCCGAGATAATGTACATAGATTTTTCCACCCAGGCCACAGACCAGATGGTCAACCAGGCCGCCAAGATGAGGTATATGTTCGGGGGTAAAAGCAAGGTGCCTATGGTGCTCAGAACCCAGGGCGGGGCAGGAAGAGGAATTGCTGCACACCATTCGCAGAGTTTAGAGGCCTGGTATGTGCACATGCCTGGCTTGTATGTGGTTATGCCTGCCACTCCCTACGATGCCAAAGGATTACTGAAAACTTCTATACGTGATGACAATCCCATTGTCTTCATAGAGCATAAGATGTTGTACGGGATGAAAGGGGAAGTCCCGGAAGAAGAATATCTCATACCACTGGGAAAAGGGGTAATAAAGCGGGAAGGAGAAGATGTCACCATTGTGGCGTACTCGAGAATGCTGCACGTGGCACTGGAAGCAGCAGAAGCCCTGGAAAAGGAGGGAGTCTCCTGTGAAGTTATTGACCCCAGAACATTAAAACCGCTGGACATGGATTTAATAGCAGGTTCTGTGCGAAAAACTAATAAGGCAGTGGTAGTTTCGGAAGGATATCGTCACTGCGGGATGGCGGCAGAAATAGTTACCAGAATCATAGAGGAGTGTTTTGATGACCTGGATGCTCCGGTAAAGAGGATTACCACCCCTGATGTGCCCATTCCCATGAGCCCGGTTCTGGAAGAAGAAGCTATCCCTTCTGCTAAGAAAGTAATCCAGGCAGTGCAGGAAATTCTGTAGTAAGAAGCAGGGAAACAAGGATGTTTGTTTCTGCAAGAGAGGTGATTCTTGCCTCGATAGAAAAAGATATTGAAAAACTTGCCCGCCAGTTAGGTATAGAAGCCCTGGAAATTTACCTGGAAAGAGAACTCAAAGCTTTCTCCCCCACGGGAGAAAAAACAAACGTTTTGAAAAGCCGGGCGGAATTTCTTTCTGCCTGGAAGAAAAGCGGCTTGAAAATATTCTCTATCCTGGAAGCCAACGATTTTAGTGGAGATGTTAAGGAGGAAGTGGATTACATAGTAAGCGGCATAATGCTGGCAGAGGATATGGAGGCGGAAGTAGTGAGGATCGACCCGCTCCCCAAAAAAGAAGGAGCAACAGGAAAGGAAGAGGCGATAGAAAAGGCTGTAGTCATCCTAAGAGAGGCGCTGAATATTACCAGAAGCTCTTCTATTAAACTCGGCCTGGAAAATCATGGGGTTTTGGGTAACGACCCTGATTTTCTAATAAAGGTAATTGACCGGGTAAACTCTCCCAGATTAGGATATACCCTGGATACTGGCAATTTCTACTGGTCGGGCAAACCCTTATCTCGGGTTTATGAAATAATGGAAGAGCTCTCTCCCCGGGTTTATCATGCACATGTCAAGAATATCAAGTATCCCCCGCACCTGAGGGAAAAGGCGAGAGAAGTTGGCTACGAGTATGGCAAATATGTATCCCCTGTATTTGAGGGAGATATTGACTATGCTAAGGTGATGAAAATACTTAAAAAAGCAGGCTATAAGGGGGATTTCTGCCTGGAAGACGAATCCCTGGGAAAGTACGATTTCTCCACGAAGAAAGAAATCCTAAAGAAAGACCTTGCATACCTCAAATCACTGCTTCCTGAACAGTAGTTTTGCTTCATTTGAAATTTCCGGCAAATATTCCTGGCGGATGTCATCTGTCCTGGAATCCTCTCCCAGCCCAGGGCAAATCTCCTGGCCAGGAAACTAACTCCCTAATACAAAATGCACTACTCCTCCCGCCTGCCCGCCTCCCGATGTGTACCGGGAGAGGCAGAGGGGCACCTTATTTTAATTTCTCCCTCCTTTTTCGAGAAGATTTTTAGTGAGGCGACTCGCCATCTTATCTTTTTTTTTATCTTATGGTATAATACTGTCACTTTTTAAGGAGGAGAAAAAATGCCCATGATTTCTTTATCTGATGCTCTTGAGGCGGGAGTGCATTTTGGACATGTAACTCGTCGCTGGAACCCCAAAATGGAGAAATACATTTATGGGAAAAGGGAAGGTATCCATATAATTGACCTTACCAAGACCCTGGAAGAACTGGAAAAAGCCGGAGAATTTCTTAAAGATATTGCACGCAGAGGGGGAAAGATTCTCTTCGTGGGCACAAAGAAACAGGCTAAGGAGATTATTAAAAATGAAGCTGTTCGTTGTGGAATGTTCTATGCCACGGAACGATGGCTGGGTGGCACACTTACAAATTTTGAGACCATTCGCCGTAGCATTGCCAGATTAAAAGAATTAATGCAGATGGATGAAGAAATTCTAAATCTTCTTACCAAGAAAGAAGTGGCTCATTTACAGAAAGAGAGGGCCAAACTGGAAAAAAATCTTCTGGGAATCCTGGATATGGAAGAATTACCCGATGCGCTTTTTATCATTGACCCCAAAAGAGAGGATAATGCAGTGAGAGAAGCTAAAAATATAGGTATTCCCATAGTGGCTATTCTGGATACCAATTGCGACCCGGATGAGGTGGATTATCCTATCCCGGCAAATGACGATGCCATAAAATCAATTGCGCTTATAACCTCGGCTATTGCTGACAAAATAATAGAGGGCTTGGAAGAGGGAGGCTTGAAAGAGAAGCTGGAATTTTCACAGGAAGCGGAGGAATCCGGAGAAGGAGAGGTAAAGGAAGTTGAGAAGGAAACGGCGGAGAAGGAAGAAGAAGTAGTAGAAGAGAAAGAAGAGAAAAAAGAGAAAGAGGAAGCAAAAGATGAAAAGTGATGTCCAGAAAGTAAAGGAACTGAGAGAGAAAACCGGAGCAGGGGTTTTGGAGTGTAAAAAAGCTCTGGAAGAGGTAAATGGCGATATAGAGAAAGCCATAGAAGTTTTGCGGAAGAAGGGCATGGATATAGCCCGGAAAAAGAGCCAGCGAAGCACCAGGGAAGGCTTAATTGCCTCTTATATACATTTTGGGGGAAAGATTGGGGTTCTGGTGGAAGTCAACTGTGAGACTGATTTTGTGGCCAGGACAGAAGAATTTAAAGAGTTGGTAAAAAATATTACCATGCAGATTGCTGCCAGTTCTCCCCGGTATATTTCGCGGGAAGAGATACCGCAGGAAATAATAGAAAAAGAGAAACAAATCTACCTTTCCCAGTTTGCCAATCGTCCTCCCCAGGTACAGGAAAAGATTGCGCAGGGCAAGCTGGAAAAGTTTTTTTCCGAGGTCTGCTTGATGGAGCAGCCATTCATCAGGGATTCCGGGCTCACTGTTAAAGAGTACGTAGAATCTGTGATTGGGAAACTGGGAGAAAATATCCGGATTAAAAGATTCATTCGCTACCAATTAGGGGAAGAAGAGTAGTCCCGATGGCCAATGTCGGAGTTGAATGGCAGTCTCTGGTCCCGGGATTGGGCGGAATACAAAATTTTAAAGGGGAGTAGAATAAATTTGCTCTCTTTTTCGGTGGTGCATCGTAGTAAATCCTAATCATCTGGAGGGCGTACAGGCGAAATGCAGAAATACTCTCGTGTCCTGCTGAAATTAAGCGGTGATTTCTTTTCCGAAGAAGATTCCCCTATCAGCTGTAATTCATTACAATTCCTTACTCGTGAAGTAAAAGAAGGCTTTCAATTAGATGTGGAAATTGGGATAGTGGTGGGAGGAGGCAATATAATAAGAGGTGCTTCTTTGTCTGCTGGAGGGATTGACCGTTACACGGCCGATTATATGGGCATGATGTCTACCATTGTCAATGGTATGGCCCTGAAGAGTTTCCTTAACCTGGCCGGTATACCTTCTTCCCTTTATAGTGCTCTGGAAGTTAAGGGCGTTGTACCCCTCTTTGACCTGGAAAAAGTACGCAAAGACCTGGAAAGGAAAAGAGTGGTGATTTTGAGCGGAGGCACCGGCAATCCGTATTTTACTACTGATACCGCAGCAGCGTTGAGAGCGGTGGAGATAGGGGCAGATATTTTTTTAAAGGGGACCAAAGTTGATGGTGTATATGATAATGACCCCCTACTTCACCCTGATGCGCAAAAATTTGATTACCTCACTTACCAGGAGGCTCTTCAAAAAGGGGTAAGAGTTATGGACCTCAGTGCCATCACCCTGTGCCAGGAATACGCTTTGCCTATAAGAGTATTTAAAATGGACGAAAAAGGAAATCTTAAGAAGATTTTGCAGGGAGAAGATTTAGGAACTTTATTGAGGGAGGGGAGAAAATGATAAAAGAGATATTGAAGAATACTGAAGAAAAGATGCAGAAATGTGTAAGCAGTTTGAAACACGAATTTGCAGCTATTCGCACTGGCAGGGCAACCCCGGCGCTTCTGGATACTGTGAAGGTAAATTATTATGGGAATTTGACTCCGTTGAAGCAGGTGGCTTCCATAACAGTGCCGCAGGCTAATCTTTTACTTGTCAGGGTCTGGGATAAAACAGTGGTACGGGAAATAGAGAAGGCTATTTTGAAAGAGGACCTGGGTTTAGTCCCCCAGGTGGAAGGGGAGACAATAAGAATTCCTATCCCGCCTCTTTCCGAGGAAAGACGCGAAGAGTTAGTGAAAATAGTAAGAAGGATAGCAGAAGAGGGAAGGGTGAGCATAAGGGCACATCGAAGGCATACACGCGAGCAGATAGAAGCAGGGAAGAAAAAGGGGGAAATACCGGAAGACGATGCTTTCCGGGCGGAAAAGGAGCTCCAGAAGTTGACTGATACCTATATTGAGGAAGTGGATAAAATTCTTCAGATGAAAGAAAAGGAAATCAGGGAAGAATAAATGGAGGAGATATACCTACCTCCTCAAAACCTGGAGGCAGAGATAGCGGTCTTGAGCGCTATGCTCCAGGATACGGACACTATCCCCTTAATCCTGGAAAAGATAGACAAGGAGACTTTCTACCGCAGTAGTCATAAGTGTATCTTTCAGGCTATCCTGGACCTATACGAAAAAAACAAGCCGGTTGATATTATCACCCTGACAGACTATCTGAGAAACAAGGGTGAACTGGAAGAAATCGGCGGGGTGAGCTACCTGACTTCCATCTTTTCTTCGCTTCCTACCACTATAAATGTAGAGCATTACGTTGATATTGTCAGGGAAAAGGCAATCCGGAGAGGCCTTATGAAAGCAGGAATTAAAATAACAGAGGATGCCCAGCAGGGAGACAAGGCGATAGAAGCCATAATTGATGAGGCCGAGAAATATATATTTGACCTGGCACAAAGAAAGGAAGTCAAGGATTTTGTAAACATCCGCCAGCTTATGGAGGATACCTTAAAGTATCTGGAAGAACTTGCTGACCGAAAAGAGATTATTACCGGCGTCCCGGCCGGGTTCCGGGATGTTGACCTGAAAACTTCCGGGTTTCAACCGGGTGATTTAATTGTGGTGGCAGGCAGGCCATCCATGGGTAAAACCAGCTTTGTACTCAACATTGCCCTGAATGCTGCCCTGGACCACGCTGTGCCCGTAGCCATATTTAGCCTGGAGATGGGAGCCTTGCAATTAGCCCAGAGGCTCCTTTGCATGGAAGCGAAGGTGGAGATGCAGAAACTGAGGCAGGGGTTTATCAGTGACGAAGAATGGCCAAAGTTAAGTATTGCTGCTGGCAGACTGCATGATGCACCGATTTTCATCGACGACTCTTCTGGCCTGACTCCCCTGGAAATAAGAGCAAAGGCAAGGCGATTAAAAGCCAGGGCAGATGTAAAGTTAATCATTGTGGACTACCTGCAGTTAATGCGACTTTCCCGCAGGACAGAAAACCGGCAGCAGGAGATTGCCGAGATTTCTCTCAGCCTCAAGAATTTAGCCAAGGAGCTGGAAATACCTGTAATTGCAGTCTCTCAACTTTCGCGAAGACCTGAGGGGAGAGCGGACTACCGGCCTAAGCTCTCCGATCTTAGAGAATCAGGTGCAATTGAGCAGGATGCTGACGTGGTATTGCTGCTCTTCAGAAAAGATTATTACAGCGATGACCCTGAAACAAAGGGAGTTTGCGAGGTTATCATTGCCAAGCAGAGAAACGGGCCTGTGGGGACCATAGAGCTGACTTTCTTGCACGAATATACCCGCTTTGAGGACCTGGCCTGGCTGGAAGAGGATTCTGCGGATTTCTCCGAGAAGGAAGAATAAACCTACCTGTAGCTGCTCTCCGGGGCAATACTGTTAAAAAAGAGGCTGCATACTTCAGTCCACAGGATCCCACGTGTTCTGTAACAGGGAGGTTGCATCCTTGCATAATGTTGTTGCATACAGTAGGGGGGTAGGGTATAATGAGGAATAATTCAAGAAAGGGGGTGAGGAAAGATGGGCAAAAAGGGGAAAGACCCTGTTTGCGGTAGAGAAGTGGATGAGGAAGGTGCCATGGGTAGCAGTGAGTACAGGGGTAACCTGTTTTACTTCTGTTCTCTCGGCTGCAAGATAGAATTTGATAGGGCTCCTGCAGAATATATATGCCAGGGGAAGGAGAAAGAGAACGGTGACTATACTTAACTCTGGAGGCTAATCATGGGAATATTTCAAGTAGTAACCTTGCTTGCCTTAGGCTTTGTTTTAGGATTGAAACACGCATTGGATGCTGATCACGTGGTGGCTGTCTCTACCATAGTGAGCCAGGTGAAAAGCGTTAGGAAATCTTCCCTGTTTGGAGCTATCTGGGGTGTGGGGCATACCACCACTTTGCTTCTGGTGGGATTGCTGATATTGATACTGAAGATAGCTATACCAGAGAGGGTAGCTTCCTCTTTCGAATTTCTGGTAGGCATTGTCTTGGTAGTGTTGGGAATAGATGTTCTGCGCAAAGTAGCAAGAGATAAGATACATTTTCATAAACACCAGCATGGAGGAGTCGTGCATGCCCATCTGCATTCTCACGCTAAATCATTTCTGCATAGCCATGTGCATAAGTCTTTTTTAGTAGGCGTAGTGCACGGGCTTGCCGGCAGTGCTGCCTTAATGCTTTTAGTATTGACCACGATAAAATCTGTGTTTCTGGGAGTACTTTATATATTAATCTTTGGGGTGGGGTCTATTTTAGGCATGTTAGTAATAGGGGGGATTATCAGCTTGCCTTTTTTCTTCACCGCGAAGTCTGATAGAATGAATAGCACAGTAAAAATACTTGCGGGAGCCATTAGTATTCTTCTGGGTATCACGATAATGTATAAGATAGGTTTTGTGGGCGGCTTGTTTGTATAAAGAACCGGGCTGGGCGCTCTTATTTCTTCTTTCCCGTTGAGAAACTTAGGAGAGTAAATTAAAATAGTTGTTAGTGGAGATTGGTGTACGGGGTTTTGCGGAAAAGGCGCGGTATTTTAAAATGATTCCCAGTGGGAAAGGTTAGTTTTTCATCGGGAGCGGGATGGAAAAATTGTGAGGGCAGTTTTTGAGTAGGAAGCGAATTCTTGTAATTGTAGAAAATCTTCCCCTGCCCGAGGACAGAAAAGTATGGCGGGAAATTAAGGCTTTAAAAGAAGCTGGTTTTCATGTTTCTGCTATTTCTCCTGCCTCTTCCCCCTTTTCCTGGTGGAATATTGCAGAAGGAGTAAAAATATACCACTATCCTCGCCTGCTTTATACAAAGAGCAAGTTCAGTTATCTATTCGAGTATATTAACGCTTTTTTCTGGACATTTCTTTTATTTTTAATGGTTATTTCCCGGGAAGGGATAGATATTTTACAGGTATGCAATCCGCCCGAGATGTTCTTTCCCCTGGGCTGGATAATCAGGATGAAAAGGGGTTATTTTGTTTTTGACCATCATGACCTTTCCCCCGAGATGTACGAAGCAAGATTTGGAAGAAGGGATTTTTTCTACTGGATTTTAAGAGTGCTGGAGTTTCTCACGGTGAAGAGTGCAAATAAAGTTATAGAACCGAATAAATACTATAGAAAGTTGCTGGAGAAAAGGACCTTTTCTCTCCCGGATAAGTTTGTTGTCGTTCCTACTGCCCCTGATTTAGCCAAACTCTATCCTGACAGGAAGGATGTATCCTTGAAAAAAGGGAGAAAATATATGATAGGATACCTGGGAGTTATGAATCCTCAGGACGGGGTGCATCAGTTAATTGAGGCGGTGGATATACTGGTAAAGAAGAGAGCATTTACAGATTTTATTCTCTACCTTATAGGAGATGGCGATGCACGGGAAGAGCTGGAAAGTATGGTGGAAATGCGGGGATTAAAAGATTTTGTCCATTTTACTGGCTGGGTTTCTTCTTACAAAACTTTAAGGAAACATCTTTCTGCCTGTGATATATGTGTGGATTCCATGCCTGCCAATAATTACAGTAATCTGTCCACGCTCAACAAGATACTTGAGTATATGGCAATGGGCAAGCCGGTAGTGTGCTTTGATTTAAAAATGAGCAGGGAACTCCTTGCCTCTGCCGGGATATTTGCCCGCCCCGATAATCCGGCAGACCTGGCAGATAAAATAGAGGAACTGCTTAAAAATGCCAAAAAAAGAGAGATAATGGGTAAGCAGGGTAGGGAAAGGATAGAGAAGGAGTTTGACTGGGAAAAGATAAAGTATATTTATCTGGGAGTATTTAAACCCTACAGTTTATAGACTATAGACCTTGGACTTTAGACTGGGAAAGCAGTAACCAGTGAGTAGTGGGTAGTGAGTAGCGGGTAGATAGGGTAATGGATTCCCGCTTTCGCGGGAATGACAGAAAAGAAGCAGAAAGGAGGAAAAGCAGTTTAGTTTACATGTCATGCCTGCGGAAGCAGGCATCCATAATTTAGACTATAGACTTCAGACTATAGACTTTAGACTGGAAGAGGAAATGCAGGATACAATATATAGGTGGGGGGTAGGCGCCCCGACATACGTCGGGACTTACCACTCTTAGACTATAGGTTGAGTTTGAAGGTTAGGTTAATTCTTGGAGCTTGCGTGTGTTGTACGGAAAATTACCACATAAATAGGGAGGAAAAATCATGGACAACAAAAAGCCGAATATCTTGTTGATTTTCACGGACCAGCAGAGAGCTGATACCATTCATGCGCTGGGTAATCCTGTGATAAAAACTCCCAATTTGGATAAGCTGGTAAAAAGCGGAGTATCTTTTACCAATGCCTACTCTCCTTCTCCTGTATGTGTGCCGGCAAGATGCTCAATGCACTATGGGCAGTATCCGTCCAACACCGGGTGTTACGATAACGGTTATGAGATGCCCCGCGATAAAGAATCATTCATGCATGCGCTCGGCAGGGCTGGATACAGGACGCATGGGATAGGTAAATGTCATTTCACGCCGGATCCCCATGCCTTACGGGGCTTTCAGAGCAGGGAAATCCAGGAGGAGATAGTAAAAGAGCCCGGAAGAGATGACTACTTGAAATTTTTGCGGCAGAGTGGTTTCTCCCATATAACAGACCCGCATGGAGTGAGGAGTGAAATGTATTATATCCCACAGCCTGCCCAGATGCCGGCAGAATACCATCCAACCCAGTGGGTAGGGGACCGGGGGGTACAGTTTATAAACAAAGAATCCCGGGGTTCCCAACCCTGGTTCTTATTTCTTAGCTTTGTTCATCCCCACCCTCCCTTCGCTGTACCCGCTCCCTGGCATAAATTGTACAGGGCTCCTCTAATGCCTCTTCCCAATGTCCCGCAAGATGTGGAAAGTTTGCATACCTACATAAACAGAATTCAAAATAGGTATAAATACAGGGACCAGGGTATAGACAATAACTTACTGAGATGTATAAAGGCTTATTACTATGCTGCGATATCCTTTATTGATTACCAGGTAGGCAGGATACTCGAGGTGCTGGAAAAGACAGGAGAAATGGATAATACCCTGATATTATTCACCTCCGACCATGGAGAACACCTGGGGGACTACAATTGCTTTGGCAAGAGAAGCATGCATGATACCTGTGCGAGAGTGCCGTTGATAATAAAATTTCCGAACCAGATTTCGGGGAATCAAGTATGTGATGAACCGGTAACCCTGGTAGATATTGCTCCTACCGTGCTCTCAGCTGCAAATGCAGGTATAACCACGCACGAATTAGACGGGATGGATATTGCAGAGCTTGCAGCAGGCAGTGGCAGGAGAAAATACGTTTTTTCTCAGTATCAACGGGAAGAGAGGGCAATATACATGATAGTACGCAAGAGGTGGAAGTATTTTTACAGTGCACCTGATGATAGGGAATTTTTGTTTGACAGGGAAGTTGATCCGCTGGAGAGGCGCAACAGGGCGGGAGTAAGATTTTTAGCCGGGATAAAGCAGGAGATGAAAGAGCAGCTTATAAAATTTCTCAGGGAGTGCGGAGAAGAAGGGGGAATTGAGAAAGACGACTGGAAGAAGTATCCCGCGATAAGTGTCCCGGATGATCCTGATGTAGGGTTGTTAGTCCAGGATAATGTATGGGCTGAGGAAATAATCCCGGGTTACAGCGAAGAATAGAACCGGTGCTTACAGGGGACAAAAAGGAGGAGGAAATTGCAATTATTTCCGGTTCAGGGTATAAAGAATAAAGGTGGTGAGCTGAATGGAAAGAGTCAGGAAGGCAAAGGAAGTCAGGGTAGTTACCGGGAACAAGGTGGGAATGCTGGCTGAAATCACTAAACAGATTTTCCGGGCAGGAGTTAATATTGAGGATATTTGTGCCTACGCAAGAGGAGAAGAAGCATCATTTTACCTTATAACCAGTGATAATGAAAAAGTTAAGAGTACCCTCTCCCGCAAGGGATACCAGATTGAAGAAAGGGATGTTGTTATTTTGTCGCTTGAAAATCGTCCCGGCGCTTTATCCGAAGTGGCAGAAGAGCTGAAAAAAGCAGGCATTAACCTCAAATATATATATGCTACCACTTCCGAGAAGGCAGAAAAGACCACTATTGTCCTCTCTTCAAATAATGATGATAAGGCAGTGGAAGTGCTTGGCTATGTATTAACCCTCTCTTCCTGGGGAAGGTAAGGCAGGCAGAATCCCCGCGTCTTTAAGCAGATTCCCCGCATTTGCGCATTTTTCTGTACCTGGCCAGGAGGATGAATCCACCGGCTATCTCCCCGGCAATTAAAAAAGGAATGAGGGAAAGGAACGTGTAGGGGAGTGGGATGTAGCGGGAAATAACCCCTCCCACCAGGGGGCCCAGGAATAGACCTGCTCCTATTATAGACTCGTTTATTTCGCTGGTGATGGTTTTGCCTGTTTTCTGGTCAATGCTGGCCAGTAGGCTGGAGGAGAAGGTGAGGGTTACGGAGAAAGCAATAAGTAAAAAACTCAGCACCAGAAACAGAGGGGTGTGGGTTAATCCTATGGTTATAAGCGAGAAAAGAGATACGAACGGACAGAGGAAAAGCACAGAAAACCTGTATTTCCAGAAGGAAAGAATTCTCCAGAGAAAGAAGAATACTGCCCGGCCCAAAAAGAGAGAAGAGAGAATTAATCCAATAAAAGAAGGAGAAAAATTGTAATTTTTCCCCAGCTTGGGGAAGAGGAAAAGCATGGCTCCCAGAATCATGAAGTTTAAGAAATTGAAAAGGCGGGCAATTTTCAGGTAGTAAGGATGGGAAAGAGAAAAGGATTCTTTCTTTATTGCTTTCTCAGGCACCCGGATGGATAAGTTGCAGATAAGAAGATATGAAATCACGCTGAATAAGCTTGCTGTTAAGAATGGCAGGGAATAATGCTGTTGGTACAGCCATCCTGCCAGGGTAGTTCCTATAATATTTCCCATTGCCCAGGAGATATTGTAGGTGCCCAGTATGCGGGAAAGGTCTTCCGATGTGAATGAGGCCAGGGAAAATTGCAGGACAGGCCAGACCCAGGCTTGGAAGAGCCCGTAGAGGGCAAAGAAGAAGACCACCAGGGGAAATGTACGGAGAATCAGGAAAGAAAGGAACAGGAAAGATATAGTAATGAGGGATATTTTTATAAGGTGAATTCTTTTGTTTTTAAGCCCGGTCTTACCGGTGAGAAAAGTATTTAGGGAATAGGCGAGATTTAAGAGAAAACCCAGTATACCGAGTTGAAAAGATGTGGCCTGGAATCGGTCAATGGAATAAAGGGGGATAGAAAGCATGACGATGCTTAAATTAGTCCCGGTGAGGAAGGCGACAATATAAATCCTAAGAAGTTTCTTTTGCATCCTGCTATTTTATCAGTTTTGAAATGTAAAAAGCAGGTATTTTTTGCCGTTGCGGTTAGAAAAAATTTGCTTTGCTTTTAATCTGGTAGATTTCACTCTTCCCCTGCTAAAGTTATGGTGGTAAAATAGCGGGAGGGAGAAAGGGATTAATTTTTCATCGTCAAACACAAGAATGCCCCGGTATTCCCCGGAACTGAGTTAAATGAAGGATAAAATGTCTGCTGGGCAGAAAGTATTATTTATAACCGGAGGCAGGTTTCATCCTTTGATGCCTGTGCAAAGATTTTAAAAGATTTACTGGAAAGTTACGGTACCTGCGAGATAGTGGTAACCAGGGAGCAGGATTCGCTTAGGAACTTAAAGGGATATGCTGCCGTGATTGTTTATACCCAGGGGGGAGAGCTTACAATTGGGGGGCACATTTTATTGACTGGCTCCTGAATTTACTGCCTTTTAAAGTTAGGACCGGGAGTTTCCCCTGATGCGTCCCGGGATTAGACGCTTACTTCTCTGCTTTCTTTCCTGAATATATCAATAGCCAGGTCAGGACAGACTAAGATGCAGGAAAGACAGCCGGTGCAATTTTCTGGCGAGGAAGGTTGAGGAGGATGGTATCCTTTCCTGTTTATCTCGGCTGAGAAAGTGAGTACTTTTCTGGGACAGAATTCAATGCAGAGACCGCATCCCTTGCATCTTTCTTTATCTATTTTAATTATGAATTCCGGCATAGACATATTCTATCAATTTTTCTTTAATTTTTCTGCAATAATCTTTTTTATGTCCGCTGGAGGATTAAGATGGAGAGATTTTCTCCACATATTCATGGCTTTATTCAGATTTCCCTCTTTTTCAAAAATCAGCCCCAGGTAGTAATAGGGCAGGGGATTTTTTGCCTCTAAGGTAAGGGATTTTTCCCAGTATTTTCGGGATTCTTCCCATCTGCCTTCTCGATAAAGGAGCAGTCCCAGGTTGCGGTAGATTACTGCTTTTTGCCCTCCATACTGAAGTGCTTTTAAAAACATCTCTTCTGCTTTCCTTTTTTCCCCTTTTTTCATAAGCACGTTTCCATAATTCAAATAGGAAAGGGGGAAATCAGGGTCCTCATTTATGGCTTTCCCCAGGTATGTCTCGCTTTCCGTAAGATTGTTTTTCATAAAGTATATGGTAGCAAGGTAATTCAACACCTCTGCCCGGCGAGAAGATGAAATGTCTTTGAAATCGTTTATAAATTTGAGGGCATAGTTT
>Ga0256830_1000577_pt1 | contig 28520 bp, 26 predicted proteins | sample 128326metaG_FD_190537 | JGI IMG/M metagenome (GOLD analysis project Ga0256830, IMG submission 190537) | Hydrothermal vent microbial communities from Lau Basin, Pacific Ocean - 128-326 | ecosystem: Environmental > Aquatic > Marine > Hydrothermal vents | place: Pacific Ocean: Lau Basin | collected... | reverse complement strand
CGGAATTCATCCACGGTCACCGGCTCGATGTCCTGGCCGTCCACGTGCACCACGGTCATCTTCAGCCCCGGGATGCGCACGTCGAAGTAACTCTGCGTGCCGCTGCTGATGAAGCGCAACCGTACCCGCTCGCCGGGTTCGAACAGGCCGGTCCAGTTGCCGGCCGGCGTGGTGCCGTTCATCAGGTAGGTGTAGGTATATGCGGAGATGTCGGCCAGGTCCGTCGGCGTCATGCGCATGCGGTTCCACATGCGCCGTTTGCTGATCGCATTGGCCATGCCCATTTCCGCGGCGTCGCCGAAGAAATCCATCGCCGTCGGCGCGATGAAATTGTAGTAATCGCTCTGCTTCTTGAGCTTGGCGAACACGTCCATTGGGTCTTCGTCGGTCCAGTCGGAGAGCTGCACCACGTAGTCGCGGTCGGCGCGAATGCGTTCGCCACCCCGCGGCTCGACGATGATTGCGCCGTAGATGCCGGTCTGTTCCTGAAACCCGCTATGGGAGTGGTACCAGTAGGTGCCGGACTGCCCCACCGTGAAACGGTAGGTGAAGGTCTCGCCGGGCGCGATGCCGTTGAAACTGACACCGGGCACACCGTCCATCTGGTAGGGCAGGATGATGCCGTGCCAGTGGATGGAGGTGGATACATTGAGGCGATTGGTGACACGAATGGTCACCGTGTCGCCCTCGCGCCAGCGCAGGATCGGCGACGGCAGCGAGCCGTTCACCGTGGTCGCCATGGTCGGGTTACCGGTGAAGTTGACCAGGGTCTCGGCGATGGTGAGATCGAACTCGGTACCGCTGAGCACCGGCGCCATGCCGGTCTGGGTGGTCACGGACTGCCCGGCGCGGGCGTTTCCGACCAGCCAGGGCGACAGTCCCGCCAGCACACCTCCCGCGGCCAGGCCCTGCAAGAAGCGGCGGCGCGACGGGTCGGGCGCAACAAAGGGGATCGGGGGCATGCGTCTCATACGGTTCTCCTCGCGGGGCTCACGGACACTGGGGCCGCTGATGTTGCATGAGACTATAGTCAAGCCCGCCTGTCGCCGCCGTGACGGGAGCATTACAATTTTGTCATGTTGCCGGCGGTGACTCGCGGATAACGTAGAATAATAGCCATGATCCCGCGGCGGGCGCTGTGAACGAGCCATGAAAATACTCATCGTCGAAGACGAAACCAAGATAGGCGACTACCTCAAGCAGGGCCTCAGCGAGGCCGGCTTCGTCGCGGACCTTGCCCGCAACGGCCTGGATGGCCACCACCAGGCGATGACCGAGCCCTATGACCTGATCATCCTCGACGTGATGCTGCCGGACGTGGACGGCTGGCGCATATTGCAGTCCCTGCGCGACGCCGGCCGCGGTGTGCCGGTGCTGTTTCTGACCGCCCGCGACAGCGTGGAAGACCGCGTCAAGGGCCTCGAACTGGGCGCCGACGACTACCTGGTCAAGCCCTTTGCGTTCGCCGAACTGCTGGCGCGGGTACGCATGCTGCTGCGCCGCGGCGCGACACCGGCCACGGAGACCACCCTCAGGGTCGCCGACCTGGAACTGGACCTGATGCGCCGCCAGGTCACCCGTGGCGATCGGCGCATCGCGCTGACCGCGAAGGAATTCGCGCTGCTGGAGCTGCTGATGCGACGCCAGGGCGAGGTCCTGCCCCGCTCGCTGATCGCGTCCCAGGTCTGGGACATGAACTTCGACAGCGACACCAATGTCATCGACGTCGCCATCCGCCGGGTACGCGCAAAGGTCGACGACGGCTTCGACAACCGGCTGATCCATACCGTGCGTGGCATGGGCTACATGCTCGACGCCGCGGATCGCAAATGACCCCGCCGGTACGCCGCCCCACGTCACTGACCCTTCGCCTGACCCTGCTGTTCGGCATTGCCGCAGCGGTGGTGTTCGCCGGCTTCGGCTGGATCATCGAACACTCCATCGAGGATCACTTCCGCACCGAAGACGTGGCGGAACTGGAAGCCATCGCCCGCACCGCGGCGCAGACCCTGTCCCACCGCGGCAAGCTCGACGTACCCACCGCGCTGAAACAGCGCTTCAGCGACATCCTGGTCGGTCACCACAGCGCCGCCCTGTACCTGACCACCGAGGACGGCCGCACCCTGTTCGCCAGCCCCGGCGGCCCCGACCTCTCGCCCCTGAATCGCAATGCCGGCACCGGCGACCGGCTGCAACGTTGGCACGACGTCGAACACACCTATCGAGTACTTACCCGCCGGCTCGGAGACGGCAACGGCAGCAGCTACACCCTGTCGGTGGCGGTGATGATAGACAGCCATCAGCGGTTTCTGCGCCATTTCCGCGGTGCGCTGTGGCTGATGATCGCCAGCGGTATCGTGGTGATGGGGCTGATCGGCTGGGCCGTGGTGCGCCGCGGGCACGCCCCGCTACGCAACATCGTGGCACAGATTCATCGTATCAGCGCCAACGAACTCAACACCCGCCTGTCACCGGAGGCCGTGCCGCGGGAACTCAGCGACCTGGCGGTGTCCTTCAACGACATGCTGGAGCGCATGGAGGAGGCCTTCCAACGGCTGTCGAACTTTTCCGACGACATCGCCCATGAGCTGCGCACCCCGGTCACCAGCCTGCTGACCCAGACCCAGGTCGCGCTGTCGCAATCGCGCAGCGTCGAGGAATACCGCGAGATCCTGTATTCCAACATCGAGGAATACGAACGCATGGCGCAGATGATCAGCGACATGCTGTTGCTGGCCAAGACCGACAACGGCCAGTACGCGCTGACCACCACCAACGTCGACCTGAGCAGGGAGATACGGGAGCTGTTCGAATACTACGAGGCCTGGGCCGAAGAACGCGGCGTCAGACTGGTGCTGGACGGCGAAGCCACCGTGGCCGCCGACCACGCGATGCTGCGGCGAGCACTGGGCAACCTGCTCTCCAATGGCATCAAACACACGCCCTCGGGCGGCACCGTCCGGGTAACACTGACCCGACACCGGCAAAGTGTCGAGATCGACGTCGAAAACCCCGGCCCGGCGATCCCGCCCGAGCACATTCCACGGCTGTTCGACAGGTTCTACCGCGTAGATGCGTCGCGGCAGCGCGGAAACGAAGGCACCGGGCTGGGGCTGGCCATCGTCAAATCCATCGTTGACGTGCATCGCGGCAAGATACGGGTGAACTCCACGGACCAGGGCACCCGATTCAGGATCACCCTGCCCTGCCGGTAGCGGGGTCCGGGTTTTCCACCCCTTTCCAGACTGTACTCCGGGGCCGCGCTGGTCCTACAATGCCCGGGAACCCACCCGCACAGGATAGCGCCATGGACACTCATCGCACTCCTTCCGCCTGCACCCCGTATCTATTCCTGGTTACCCTGTTGGTACTGCTGCCGACGTTTTCCGCACAGGCCACCGAACCTGGCCAGTATCTCGGGGCCAAGGACACGGAATACCCGGCCTGGTTCAAGGACAGCTTCCTGGACCTGCGTGAGGATATCGACGAGGCCAGCGCCGAGGGCAAACGGCTGATGCTGCTGTTCTACCAGGACGGCTGCCCCTACTGTAACGCGCTGGTGGAGCGAAACCTCGCCCAAAAGGATATCGAGCAAAAGGTCAAAAAGAACCTGGACGTGATCGCGATCAACATGTGGGGAGACCGGGAGGTCACCCACGTGGATGGCAAGGTCTATACCGAAAAGACGCTGGCGGAGAAGCTCAAGGTGCAGTTCACCCCCACCGTACTGTTCTTCGACGAAGACGCAAACGTGATCCTGCGAGTGAACGGCTACCGCTCACCGCAGCGTTTCAGCATGGACGTGGACTACGTGGCGCAGCGCAAGGAAAAGGAGCAGAACTACCGCGACTACGTGACCGCCAACCGCCCCGCCAGGCGCGCCAACCGGGAACTGAACAGCGCGGACTTTTTCCTGACCGGCAAGGTCGACCTGTCTGCCAAGGGCCGCACACCGGGCCGCCCGTTCGCGGTGTTCTTCGAACAAAAGGACTGCCCCAACTGCGACCAGCTGCACAGCAAGGTGCTGCCGGACCCGGACCTGCGCGCGGTGATGAAGGACTTCGACATCGTGCAACTGGACATGTGGTCCAAGACCCCGGTGGTGACCCCGTCCGGCGAGACCCTCAGCGCCCGGGAATGGGCCAAGAAACTGGACGTGCGCTACGCACCGTCCATCGTAGTGTTCAACCCCCAGGGTGAGGAGGTCATCCGTACCGAGGCCTTCTTCAAGGTGTTCCACACCCAGGGGGTGTTCAACTACGTGCGCACCGAGGCCTATCGCGAACAACCCAGCTTCCAGCGCTACCTGTCCGACTATGCCGACCACCTCCGCGAGCAGGGGCGGGACGTCAACATCTGGCGACTGGCGGACGAGGAAACCGTGCAGAACTAGCCGCGTTCAACCATTCGGGATGCCCGTCGCAATCTTGCGCGCCAAGGCCCGTGCCTCGCGCAACTGCTTGTCGGACAGGCTCGCGCCGATCGCATCGCGCTTTTGCGCGGCCACCGTGAAACCCTGGGCCGCGGCCGCGTCGAGCCACGCATAGGCGTCCACCAGGCTGCGCGGTACCCCCTTGCCAGCCTCGTACAGCCAGCCCAGGTTGTTCTGCGCCTGCTTGTGTCCCTGTCTGGCGGCCTTCTCGTACCACTGCGCGGCCTGCTTGAAATCCCTCTCCACGCCGCGACCCTGCTCGTACATCACCGCCAGGTTGTACTGCGCGAAATCGCCCCCCTGCTCCGCGGCCCGTCTCAGCCATTTCACCGCCTCGCGGAAATTCTGCGTCAGGCCGTTGCCGGTGTCGTAGGACACCGCCAGGTTGTACTGCGCGTACATGTCCCCCTGCTCGGCGGCCTCGCGGTAATAGGCCACCGAACGCGCCGGGTCCTGCGGCACACCCTTGCCCAGTTCGTACATCATGCCCAGCAGATTCTTCGCCGCGGCGTTGCCATGGCTGGCCAGCGGCACGGTTAGATCGTAGGCCTTCTTGTAGTCACCCGCGTAATAGGCATCGAGACCACGCTCCAGCGGGTCCTTCGCGCCGGCGGCCTCGGCGTGGCTCGTCGTGGAAAACACCAGTACCTGCGCCGCCACTGCCAGCGCGATGGCGAGTCTCGGGATTCTCGGTGTCGTGTGCATGTCGTCCTCGCTTGTCCGTCCTTTTACAATGCCCGAATACTAGCCAATAAACATGACGATAACCACACGCCACACTCGGGGAAGCCGTGGCCGGCCACGCTGATCTAGCGTAGAATTCCCGGTCCGTTTTCGCCCCCCGGCCGCGCCACCGAACCCCATGAAGCTCATCGACACCCATTGTCACATCGACGTCCCGGCCTTCGACGAGGATCGGGAGCAGGTGCTGGAGCGGTGCCGCGAGGCCGGTATCGCCGGCATCGTGGTGCCGGGCATCGATGCCGATGGTTGGGACGGGCTGCTGCGTGTCTGTTCGTCACAGCCGATGCTGTTTCCGGCTCTCGGATTGCACCCAGCCTTTCTGACCCGGCACCAGCCGGGGCACGTCGATGCACTGGCGCGCTATCTCGCCGACCACCGGCCACTGGCGGTCGGCGAGATCGGGCTGGACTTCTACCTGACCGAACTGGACCGTGACGCCCAGCAGGCCCTGTTCGACGCGCAGCTCGCGCTGGCGCAACGGGCCGCGCTGCCGGTGCTGCTGCATGTGCGCAAGGCCCACGACGCGGTGCTGGCCAGCCTGCGGCGCACCCCGGTGGTGGGCGGCATCTGCCATGCGTTCAACGGCAGTGAACAGCAGGCGGAACAGTACATCGAACTGGGCTTCAAGCTGGGTTTCGGCGGCGTGCTGACCTACCCGCGTTCCCACAAGCTGCGCGGGCTGGCCGCGGGGCTGCCGCTGGAGGCCCTGGTGCTGGAGACCGACGCGCCGGACATGACCGTGGCCAGCCATCACGGTCAGCGCAACAGCCCCGAATACCTGCCCGAGTGCCTGCAGGCGCTGGCCGAGCTGCGCGACGAGCCCATCGAGGCCATCGCCGCACAGACCACGCGCAACGCCGAGCAGGTGCTCTCATTGAACGCCTACCACGACGGACGCACACCATGACCACCGCCCCGCTCGACCCCGACGCCGATTTCGCGGCCCGTTTCGGCGGCATCCAGCGCCTGTACGGGCTCGACGGCGCGCGCATCATTCGCGGCCTGCACGTGTGCGTGGTGGGTCTCGGTGGCGTGGGCTCCTGGGCGGTGGAGGCGCTGGCCCGCACCGGTATCGGGCAGATCACGCTGATCGACTACGATACGGTGTCCACCAGCAACATCAACCGGCAACTGGTGGCCCACGACGGCACACTGGAACAGAAAAAATCCGCGGTGCTGGCGCAGCGCATCGCGCGCATCAACCCCCACTGCCGCTGCCGGATCATCGACGACTTCCTGACCGTGCAGAACCTGGCGGACTATTTATCGCCAGAACGCGGCTACGACTACGTGATCGACGCCATCGACAGCATCAAGTTCAAGGCCGCGATGATCTACCACTGCCGGCGCAACAAGATCCCCATCGTCACCACCGGCGGCGCCGGCGGCCTCACCGACCCGGCCGCGGTACAGTGCAAGGACCTGTCGCGCACGGTGAACGACCCGCTGGCCGCGAAGGTGCGTGCACGGCTGCGCAGCGACTACGGCTTCACCCGCAACCCGAAGCGCAGCTTTCGCGTCGAGTGCATCTTTTCGACCCAGCAGCCGAAGTACCCGAAGGCCGACGGCAGCGTGAGCCTGGAAAAACCCGGCATCCACGGCATCTCGCTGGACTGCAGCATGGGCTACGGGTCGGCCAGTTTCGTCACCGCCACCTTCGCCAACCAGGCCGTGGCGAGGGTCATCGAACGCACGCTGGCGCGCAGGCTTTCGCGTTGAAGGCTTTGCACTTTTTCCCGGCGACGGCGAGAATAGCCGCTGTCTTGTGGTTCCCGCCTGCGATGCGAACCGCATCGGCCCACATCGACCAGGAGTAGCTTTCGTGAAGTTATCGGCTCAACAGTTTCTGGACTGGGATCGCAAATGTGTGACCCTGCTGGGGATGTCCGGCGTGGGCAAGACCCGCCTGGCGTCCATCCTGCGCGACAACGACTGGTTCCATTTTTCCGGGGACTATCGCATCGGCACCCATTATCTCGATGAGGCCATTCTGGATAACATCAAGTTGCAGGCCATGCAGGTGCCGTTCCTGCGTGACCTGTTGCAGTCGGACTCCATCTACATCCGCAACAACATCACCGTCGACCATCTGAAGCCGGTGGCCAGCTTCCTCGGCAAGCTCGGCGACCCGGCCAAGGGCGGCCTGGACCTGGACGAGTTCAAGCATCGCCAGCACCTGCACCGGGAGGCCGAGATCGCCGCGATGCACGACGTGCCGCGCTTCATTCGCAAGGCGCGGGACATCTACGGCTATCGGCATTTCATCAACGACGCCGGCGGCAGCATGTGCGAGCTGGATGACGAGTCGGTGCTGGAGGACCTCGCCGAGCACACGCTGATCCTGTACATCAAGGCCTCGAAACAGGACGAGCAGGCCCTGATCGCGCGCGCCGAAAAGGCCCCCAAGCCACTGTACTATCGCGAGCGTTTTCTCGACGAGCAGCTCGCGGTCTACATGGCCGAGCGCGAGCTGCCCTATGTGGCGCTGATCGACCCCGACGATTTCGTGCGCTGGATATTCCCGAAACTGTTCTACGCCCGCATCCCGCGCTACGATGCGATCGCGGAAAAATACGGCTACACCATCACCACCGAGGAATTGGCCGCGGTGCAGAGCGAACGGGACTTCGTGGAACTCATCACCCGCGCCATCGGTCGCAACAGCTGATGCGCACGCCGCACCCGCTCAAGGTATAACAGGAAATCTCCATGCCGCTAGTCGCCAATTCATCGCTGCCCACCTTCGACCGCCTGCGCAAGACCGGCGGCACCGTGCTGGCCCCGGAACGGGCCCGGCATCAGGACATTCGGGAAATCCACATCGGCCTGCTGAACATGATGCCGGACGCGGCGCTGGAGGCCACCGAGCGACAGTTCTTCCGGCTGGTGGGCGAAAGCAACCAGATCGCGCAGTTCCACATGCACCCGTTCACGCTGCCGCAGCTGGCCCGTGGCGAAAAGGCGCAGGCGCACATCGACCAGTACTACGAAAGCTTCGAGGACATCGCATCCGCCGGGCTGGACGCGCTGATCATCACCGGCGCCAACGTGACCCGGCCGGATCTCGCCGAAGAGCCGTTCTGGGAACCGCTGATCGAGGTCATCGACTGGGCCTACAACAACGTCACGTCCACGCTGTGCTCCTGCCTGGCCACCCACGCGGTGCTGCAGTTCCGCCACCAGCAGCGGCGGCGTCCGCTGCCGGCCAAGCGCTGGGGCGTGTTCCCGCACCGGGTGGTGGACCGCGGGCACCCGCTGGTGAACGACGTGAACACGCTGTTCGACGTGCCCCACTCGCGCTTCAACGAAATCTCGCGCCAACAGTTCGAGGACGCCGGGCTGCATGTGCTGGTGGAGGGGGTAGAGGCCGGTGTGCACCTCGCGGTGAGCGAGGACCGGTTCCGCATCGTCTACTTTCAGGGCCACCCGGAATACGACATCAACAGCCTGCTGAAGGAATACAAGCGCGAGGTCAGTCTTTTCGCCAATCGCAGCCGCGCCGACTATCCGCCGGTTCCCGACAACTACTTCGACATCCAGACCCGCGCGATCCTGCGCGAACACCGAGCCCGTGTGGAACAGGCGATGACAGCCGGCGAGCCCTGCCCGGCGCTGCCGGAGGCGCTGATCTGCGAGCGCCTGCACAACACCTGGCGCGACTCCGGCCGGGCCATCGTCAGCAACTGGGTGGGCCTGGTCTACCAGCTCACCAACAGCGACCGCCGCAAGTGTTTCATGGACGGCGTCGACCCCGACGACCCGCTGGGGCTGAAGGCCTGAGCGACCCCGGCGCCGCCGGGCGTCAGTGCATCATCATCTTCACCCGCGCCTTGTTCTGCTTGGTAGGGCGGTGATCCAGGTTCAGAATGATCTCCGCCAGCGCCTTCTCATCCGGGCTCGCCGACGCATCCGCCATCAGCGCGCGCAGCTTCGGCGCATCCTGCGGGTCCACCGTGTGTTCGAGATTCAGCATCGCCGTAGCCAGCACGCGCTGATTGGCCGTGGTCGACTCGTCAGCGACGATCTGCTTCAGCGTCTCCTTGCCCTGCGGGCTGGGGAAATGCTTCAGGCGGTGCATGATCTCCGCCATTTGCGCCATCGGCGTCGCCCCCTCGGCCATCGCCACGTTGCCCACCGGCGACGTGGCGCCCCACAGCAGGACCGCGAGCACCGCGGCAGTAATCAAAAAATGGTGGATCAAATCATGGGATCTCTTCATCACGGCATCTCCTTGTGCACAGGTTTCAACCACCCCGCTGCCCGGGGCGTTCCGAAGTATAGGCAGTAACGAAACAGTATTGGCAAAGCATGTTTCGCTGGCCTGGCCGGGAGCTGCTGCAACCCTGCTGGGGCCTTCGCGAGAACACAAAAAAGCCGGGCTCGTTTCCAGGCCCGGCTGTTGTTGTCGACACATGCTGTAAACGGGTTCAGGCCGTTACCAGGTTCTCCTCGATGGCGGTCACCACGGCGTCGCTGGAGGTCGCATTGACGTTCAGCAACAGGCCTTCGGCTTCGTAGAAGCCGATCAGCGGTGCGGTCTTTTCTTCGTAGGTGGCCAGGCGGTGGCTGATGGCCTCTTCCGTTTCGTCCTCGCGCTGCACCACTTCGCTGCCACACTTGTCGCACACCCCTTCCTGCTTCGGCGGGTTGCTCTTCACGTTGTAGATGGCCTGGCAATCGGAATTGGCGCAGGTGCGTCGCGTGGTGAGCCGGTCGAGGATCACGTCCTTCGGCACTTCCAGGTTGACGGCCATGTCCAGCTCGATGTCCAGCTTGGCCAGCAGTTTTTTCAGTGCTTCGGCCTGCGGAATGGTGCGGGGGAATCCGTCCAGCAGGAACCCCTTGTCGCAGTCAGGCTCCTGCAGTCTGGCTTCCATGATGCCCATGATCAGGTCATCGGATACCAGGTCACCGGACTTCATGCAGGCCTCGACCTGCTTGCCCAGTTCGCTGCCTTCTTTCACCGCACCGCGCAGGATGTCGCCGGTGGAAATTTGCACGGCACCGCTGCGTTTGGTCAACAGCTTTGCCACCGTACCCTTGCCGGCGCCCGGCGCCCCCAACAGAATAAGCTTCATCTAAAAGTCCCTCTCTCTTTATTGAGCAAATTGCCTGACTGCATGAATCACCAGCGGTCGATTGTGCCCGCGCGCCACAGCCGGGGCAATTTGCAAGATTTTAGACCCCGAAAAGTAATTCTAATGATTTGCGTCCGGGTTCAGCCGGCGGAAGAGCGACCGCGGCTACGACCACCGGCGCGCTGCCCGCCACCGTGACGCGGGGGCTTGCCCGACGCGCGCTGGCCGTAGCTGCGACGCGGCTTGCCATTGCCCGGTCCATTGCGACCGCGGCCACGACCGTTGCCATTGCCGGCGCCGGGCCGGGGTTCGCGGGCATTGGGCTCCAGGCCGACGACGATCTCCCGCTGCAGCTTCTTGCCGGTCAGGCGTTCGATGCCCACCAGTTTGCCCCAGTCGTCGGGGCCCACCAGCGAAATCGCGGTGCCGGTGGCGCCGCCACGACCGGTGCGGCCGATGCGGTGCACGTAGTCTTCCGCCACCATCGGCAGGTCGAAGTTGAACACGTGGCTGATGCCCTTGATGTCCAGGCCACGGGCGGCCACGTCGGTGGCCACCAGCAGGCGGAACTTGCCACGACGCATCTGCTCGACGGTGCGTTTGCGCGCCCCCTGGCCCATGTCGCCATGCAGCGCGGCGCTGGCGTGGCCCTGCTCGTTGAGCTGTTTGGCCAGCTTGTCGGCGCCACGCTTGGTGGAGGTGAAGATCACCGCCTGGTTCAGGGTGTCGCAGCCCAGGTAGTGGGACAGCAGGCGATGCTTGTGGGCGAAATTGTCGGCCTGGTGCACGTGCTGGCTGATGGACGCGTGCTGATCATGATTCGCGGCCAGCTGGATGCGGGCCGGGTCGTTCAGCAACTGCTTCGCGATGCTCAGCACCCGGCCTTCCAGGGTCGCGGAGAACAGCAGGGTCTGGCGGTTCTTCGGGGTCGCGGCGGCGATCTTCTTCACCGCGTCCACGAAGCCCATGTCCAGCATGCGATCGGCCTCGTCCAGCACCAGCACCTCCAGGCGGGAGAAATCCACCCGGCCGGCTTCCATGTGGTCCATCAGCCGGCCGGGGGTGGCCACCAGGATATCCAGCGAGCGGCGCAGCATCTTTATCTGCGGCGGATAGGGCATGCCGCCGACCACGTTGCCGCTGGCGATGCGGCAGAAGCCGCTGAACTGGCGCACGTTGTCGCTGACCTGCATGGCCAGCTCGCGGGTCGGGGTCAGCACCAGCACCCGGGGACCGACGCCCGGCGCCGGCTCGGTGGTGATCAGGCGCTGCAGGCTGGGCAGCACGAAGGCCGCGGTCTTGCCGGTGCCGGTCTGCGCGGAGGCCATCAGGTCGCGGCCTTCCAGTATCACCGGGATCGCGTCACGCTGAATGTCGGTGGCGGCGCTGAAGCCCGCCTTGTCCAGTGCCTTCAACAGGGATTCTTCCAGATTCAAATCTTTAAACTGCATAAATACTCCATAACCCACCCTGGCGAGGACGGGCCAAAATAAAAAATTTAGCGAACGGGGAAATGATTCCTGCCGGGAAACAACGGGAATGTCAGAGCCTGGTTCAATGAATGGTTACAGCAGCGGGCTGATAGGGGCCGGGCAACAAGCCGGGCTCGCCATGGGTCAACGGGACTGGGCAACCGGTACGTTGCCAACCAGGGTACCGAGGAATTGAAAACAACGGGGAAGGTCAGAAACGCGCACACCCCACGAGGGAATGGCGCGCACTATACGCAGCGGGCGGTCACTTGGCAAGCGGCCCGCAGCCCGGCGGATCACACGTAACGCCGCTGGATGTCTCGCAGACGGGCCGCCTGGATGCCGGCGGCGTCGGCCTGTTGCAACGCCCGCTCCAGTCGCAGCGGCGCGGAACGCCCCATGCACTTGTGGGACGGATCACCCTCGAACGCGACGCGCATGGCGTCGATCAGGCGCTCACGGTCCAGCGTCTGCCCGGTCAGCGAGGCCTGGATGGCCAGCACCTCCGTGGCCACCTCGCGGGCCAACGATTCGTGCTCCCGCCACAGGCTGCCCACGTCGCCGCCCACCGCGAGACCGGCGATATTGGTCGTGAGGATGTACAGATTCTTCAGCACCAGCTCGAACAGCAGTTGTTCGCTGGATTCCAGCACCTTCACCGGTATCCCCAGGCTGCCCAGCGCATCGTGGATCAGTCCCGCCTTCGGTCCGAACACCGGCGACGGGATGATGACCTTGAAATCCTGGCCGGGTTTTTTCTCGAACCACACGGATATCACGGTCACCCCGGACAGCTCGTGGGCCTGCCAGTCACGGGGCAGCAGTTCGTTCTGCAACAGCACCAGCCGATCACGCCACGGCGTCGGGAGCTGCGCCAGCACCGACGGCAGCTCCGCCTCCCCCACCGCCACCACCACGGCCTCGGGATCGGGAATCACGTCCGCGACGACGGCCAGGTCGGCGTCCCGGTTGGCCGGGTACACCGGGGTCCCATGTCGCAACAGGCCACGGGAGATCACCCCACCCATCTCGCCCAGCCCAATCATCACCACGCTTTTCTTCATTGTTTTGTCTCTGCTGATAGTTGTCTTTCGGGGCCCGACACGGCCCGCGCCCAGGCGCGAACGTTAAACCGTTTTACGCGAATACGGTAGCTGCAAATTGGATGCGTGCCCGCCTCCGTCCCCTGATTTATTTCCGCACAAAGTTTACGTTTAATTGGCGCCCATGAAGGTGTTGACCACATTTGACTAATGGTTTAACCTCCCCTCGTCCAAATATTGGCCGAAGTGTATATTTCACGGGTTTTAATTCTGGAGAATCGCTATGACTCTTGCTATCACTCTGTTTGTCGTCCTGATGGGTACTGCTTTTGTGGGTATGTTCACCTCCTAAAGCCACAGGATAAATCCGAAAAGCCGACATTTTTTGCGGTTTTTCATCAAAGGGGCCAGTTCCAATTATTTGGAGCTGGCCCCTTGTTTTTTGCGCCGAACTCAGATAGACACCGCGGCCCCGTTGCCGCCACCTCTCCGCCGGATTCCCGACCATCGGTGAAGAATCCCCCAAGGCTGCCGCTAATGATGGGGATCGCAAGCCGAAACGGATCTCAAGCAAGCACGGGAACCCATGCAAACAACGTTCATCCCCCCATTCGCCCACGCCCTCCGGCTGCACCGGGTCCTGGGCGTTGCCACGCTGTCGTTGCTGCTGTGGCTGGGTGCTCCCGGTGTATCGAATGCTGCCGAGCCCGCGGTGCCGGTTGCACAGCAGGACGACATCCGGGTACTGATCGATATCTCCGGCAGCATGAAGCGCACGGACCCGAACAACCTGCGCGTGCCGGCCCTGCGGCTGTTCGTATCACTGCTTCCCCCCGGCACCAACGCCGGGGTGTGGACCTTCGGCCAGTGGGTGAACATGCTGATCGCCCATGGCCCGGTGGACGAGGCCTGGAAATCCCTGGCCCGCCGCTCGGCGCGGGAGATCAATTCGCGGGGCCTGTTCACCAATATCGAGGACGCCATCCGCCGTTCCAGCTGGGACTGGAAACGACCGGCGCCGGGCCAGCGCCGCAGCATGATCCTGCTCACCGACGGGCTGGTGGACATCTCCAAGGACCCTTCCGCCAACGCCGCCTCCCGCAAGCGCGTGCTGGAGGAACTGCTGCCCCAGCTGCAAAAGGCCGGCGTGGTGGTACACACCATCGCGCTGTCCGCCGAGTCCGACCACAAGCTGCTGCAACAACTGGCCTCCGCCACCGGCGGCCGCTTCGAGACCATCGAAGATACCGAGGGACTGGAGCGCCTGTTCCTGCGCCTGTTCGAAAAGGTTGCCGATGCCGACAAGCTGCCACTGGTGGACAACAAGGTGAAAGTGGACCGCAGCATCCGCGAGGCCACCTTCCTGATCTTCCGCAGCGAGGACGCCAGCAGGGAAACCGGGATCACGCCACCGTCCGGCAAGCGTTTCGACCGTGACCACCTGCCGCAGAACGTGGCATGGCACCGCGAGGCGCGCTACGACCTGATTACCGTGAAGGAGCCCAAGCCCGGCACCTGGCGTATCGATGCCGACGTGGACCCCGACAACCGGGTAATGGTGGTCACCGATCTGAAACTGAAGACCACCACCCTGCCCAATACCCTGCCCACCGGCGAGCCGGTAGTTTTCGAAGCCCACCTGGAAGAGGACGGCAAGGTCATCACCAGCCGTGACTTCCTGCATTTCGTGCGCGTTAGGCTCAACCAGTACGCGGCCGGCGACAAGACCTGGAAACGGAAGCTGCGGGACGACGGCAAGGGCCCGGACAAAAAGGCCCACGACGGCATCTACACCACCGAACTCAAGGACTCGCTGGTGAGCGGGGAGCACGAGTTGGAGATCATCGTCAACGGCACCACGTTCAAGCGCGAATCCAGGCAACTGGTGCAGGTGTTGGGCGCACCGGTGGATGTGCAGGCCGAGGCTCGCGGAGACCAGATTACGCTGACGGTGATCCCGTATCAGGCCCTGATCGACGCCAACGCGATGCGCGTGATGGCCGCCCAGACCCTGCCGGACGGCAGCACCTTGGAGCACCGGGTGCCCCGGGTCGGGACCGCCGAGTGGCGACTGAAACTGGACGCGGCCAGCGCAACGGGCAAACACGCCTTCACGCTGCACGTCACCGGCAACCGCGCCGACGGCAGCCCGGTGGACGCGACGCTGGAACCGGTCACCGTGCGTGTCGGCCAGGCGGCGCCGGCCGAGGCCGACAACGAACCCGCGGCCGATGCGGAAAAAAAACACGAGGAACACGACGACGATGCCGGACAGGAACCCGCGGACCCGAAAACGAGCTGGCTGATGGTCAGCCTGCGTGTACTGCTGTTCAACCTGTTCCTCGCCGGCATCGGATTCGGCATCTACAAACTATGGCCCAACGCAATGCAACGACTGTTACCCAACCCCGGCGAGGAACTGGCCCATGGATAACCCCGATCCAACCGCAGTGATCATTCTTTCGGAACTGGTGTTCATCGAGACCGTCGTCATCATCGGGCTGCTGGCCACCCTGTTCATCAAGAAACGCAAACGAGGCAGACTGCTCGCCGAGCAGGCCGCGAAAATCAAGGACGCCGCCGAGGCCCGGCAGGCAGAACTGAAACAGACCTTCCAGCGCATACCCGGCCTCAGTGACACGCAACTCACCGCGGCCACCGCAGCGATGGTCGATCAGGAACTGGTCTTCTACAAGTTCCTGGTCGACGGCTGGTACCAGTCCAAACCCGACGACGCCGCCAACCTGCAACAGGCGGTGGGCGAACTGCTGGCCCCCTATTCACAGTTGATCCCGTCCACCGACGCCGAAGCCGCCGAAGCCACGCAAGAGGAGGCAGCGGTTCCCGACGTGGACGACGCCATCGACGCCCTGCTGGCAGACCCGGAGCCAGAGGCCGCAGCCGAAGCCCCGGCCGAGGCCGACCCCGCCTTCGATCTCAGCGAAGAGGCCGTGCCGGCGTTCACGGAGGACGAAACGGACAGCACCCCGGAGATCGCCGAGATCCCCGACGACCTGCTGGACGCCGACTCCTTCCCGGACGATGCCGAGAAACACGAGGCCACGAAATAAGCCATGGCGCTCTGGTCCCTGAAAGGCAAAAAAATCCTCACCGTGGACGACTTTCCCGGCATGCGCTCCATGTTGCGCACCATGCTCACCTCATACGGCGCCACCAACATCACCGAGGCCACCAATGGCGACGATGCGATTCGCCAACTGGCCGCCGATACCTACGATATCGTGTTATGCGACTACAACCTGGGAGACGGAAAAGACGGCCAGCAGGTGCTCGAAGAAGCCAAGCATCGCGAGCTGATCCCGTACTCCACCGTCTACATCATGACCACCGCGGAAAATACCTCCGAGATGGTAATGGGCGCCGTCGAATACCAGCCCGACGACTACCTGTCCAAGCCGTTCACCAAGCAGGTCCTGATCGCCCGCCTGAAACGACTGGTGGACCGCAAGTCCGCACTGAAGGAACTGGCCGTCTCCGCCCAGCAGCGCGACTACGCAAGGGCCTGCGAATACTGCGATGCGTTACTGGAAAAAACACCGGGCAATCGCCTGGAGATATTGAAGATAAAGGGCGAACTGCTGATCAAGCTGAAGGAATACCAGCAAGCCAATGCGCTGTACACGACGATACTCGAAGAGCGCGAGCTGCCATGGGCAAAGCTCGGCCAGGGCCAGTGCCTCTACCACATGGGTGACTACAACGAGGCCCGCTTCTGCTTCGAGGAGATCATCGACGCCAATCCCAACTACGTGTTCGCCCACGACTGGTTGGCCAAGGTCCACCGCATGCTGGGAAACCTCGAAAAATCCCAGCAGGTGCTGGCCGAGGCGGTCGACAAGTCACCCAAGGCCATCCTGCGCCAGCAGCAACTGGCTGCCATATCGTTCGAAAATGCCGACTACGACACCGCGGAAAGCGCCTACAAGCGCGTAGTCAGGATCGGCCGGCATTCCTGCTACCGCGGCCCCAAGGACTACCTCGGCCTGGCCAAGGTCTATATCAAAATGGGCAGCGGCCCCGACGCGCTGAAAACCCTGTCCAACATGAAAAAGGAATTCCGTGGCGCGCAACCGGAACACCGCATGCTCTCCGCCGTCAGCGAGGTTTTCGTCAACTACGAAATGCAACGCCTCGACGAAACCCGCGCCGCCATCGCAACGGTGATGAAGCAATTCGAAGCCAACCCCTCCACGCTCAGTAGCGACGACGCGATGGCCCTGGCGCGGATCTGCTACCAACTGGACATGAAGCCCGAGGGTGATGCTTTCATTCAGCACGTGGTACGCAACAACCACGACGACGCAAACGTGCTCGACGCGGTACGCGCACTGCTTACCGAATGTGGCGTCAGCCAGGATACCCTGGCGATGATCAACCAGACCCGTGACGAAGTGATCGCGATCAACAACCAGGGCGTGGAACTGGCCACCAGGGGCAAGCTGGAGGAATCCATCAGCCTGTTCAACAAGGCTGCCGCGGCGATGCCGGAGAACAACGTCATCAACCTCAACGCCGCGCAATCCCTGATCATGTTCCTCAACAAGAACCGACCGCAGCAGGCGCTGCTTGAACAGGTCCAGAAATACCTCAACCGTGTGCATTTCGACGGTGTACCCAACGCCAAGTACATCAAGCTGCTGGATGCCTACCGTCGCCTGGATGCATCACTTTCACACCCCGAGCAGAAGGTGAGCCGGCCATGAGCGGGGCGAACGACAAAATGGATTTTCCGGCACTGCTGGCTAGCTCGGTACACGACATGAAAAACTCGCTGGCCATGCTGCTGGGCTCGCTGGAAGAAGTCAGCCAGCAATGTGTTCCCAGTGGCTGCGCATCGGAAAACAAGCTGCTGCGGATTCAGCATGAAGGCCGCCGGGTCAATCGCGACCTGATACAGCTGCTGGCACTGTACCGCATGGACAACGATCGCTACTTTCTCAACGTGGACGAACAAAACGTCGCGGAGATGCTGGACGAGGTGGCACTGGATTGCGAAGCGCTGCTCGCTTCTCACGGTATCCGTCTGCTGCTGGAGAGCGACGATGCGCTGACCGGCTATTTCGACCACGATCTGGTCAGCGGCGTTATCAACACGGTCATCCACAACGCCTACCAGTACACTCGCGACACCATCCTGCTGCGCGCCAGCCAGCATAACGACTACTTGATGATCAGCGTGGAGGACAACGGCCCCGGCTACCCCGAGAGCATGCTGCGCCCGGAGCAAGCCCCCGCACCGGGCGTGGATTTCGGCAGCGGCAGCACCGGCCTTGGACTGTACTTCGCATCGCGGGTGGCTGCAATGCACGAAAATCGTGGTCGCCGCGGCTACACGGAGATTCTCAACCGGGGGCTGGCCGGCGACGACCAGGCGCAGGGCGGCCGCTTCGCAATGTATCTGCCGTAGGCCCCGGCCAGCCACTCCGCCGGCACAAAACTGATATCATCGGCGCCATGACTGCCGATATCCGCTCGCGGTTCAGCGATGAGTTCACGCTGGACGACGACATCCTCTATCTCAATCACGCCGCCGTCTCTCCGTGGCCCCGGTGCGCCCACCGTGCGGTGACCGCGTTCTCTGCCGAAAACACCCGCGTCGGGTCGAAACACTATCCACGCTGGATGGAGACCGAAACACGGCTGCGCCAGCGGGCATGCACACTGATCAATGCGCCGTCGGCAGACGACATCGCATTGTTGAAAAACACCTCGGAGGCCCTGTCGGTAGTCGCGTTTGGCCTGCCCTGGAAACGCGGCGACAACGTGGTCGGCAGCGACCAGGAATTCCCGTCCAACCGCATCGTCTGGCAGGCACTGGAATCCCGGGGCGTGGAATTCCGCGCGGCCGATCTGCGCAGCGCCGAAAGCCCGGAGCATGCACTGTTCGCCCGTGTCGATAAACACACCCGGCTCATCGCGGTGAGTTCCATCCAGTTCGGCACCGGTCTGCAACTGGACCTGCAACGCATCGGTAACTTCTGCCGCGAGCGCGACATCCTGTTTTGCGTGGACGCGATCCAAAGCATCGGCGCCGTGCAGTTCGACGTGCAGGCCATGCACGCCGACTTCGCGATGGCAGATGGCCACAAGTGGATGCTGGGCCCGGAAGGGCTGGCGCTGTTCTACTGCCGCGCCGAACTGCGCGACCGACTGGCCCTGCACCAGTTCGGCTGGCACATGACCGATGCCTTCGTGGACTTCGATCGCCGGGACTGGCAACCGGCCGACAGCGCGCGACGTTTCGAATGCGGCAGCCCCAACATGCTGGGCATCCACGCGCTGGACGCCAGCCTGTCGCTGTTGCTGGACGCGGGAATGGAAAACGTCGAACGCGCGGTGCTGGAAAATACGCGCACCCTGTTCGCCGCCATCGAAGCCGCGCCCCAACTGGAATTGCTCACCGACGACACGCCGGGACGTTTTGGCGGCATCGTCAGTTTTCGTCACCGCGAGGTCGACAACCAGGCGCTGTTCAAACGCCTCACCGACAACGGCGTGATGTGCGCGATGCGCGGTGGCGGCCTGCGCTTCTCACCGCATTTCTATACGCCGGAAGAAAAGATACTGCGAGCGGTGGAACTGGCGGCGACGGCGGGCGTTGGATAGTGGCACCCATGCCAGCAAGCATGGAAACGAGAATTCCATCTGTGCCGATCGGACATCACGGACAAGCGCGGCGACGAGGGTAGCTTTCGTCGGCCCTAGAAACCCTCAGGCACCACGGCCTGCGGAAAGCGACGGAAGAAATTCTCGCTGGTGATCTCGGCAACGGCCTGCCACGAGCTGTCGCGCAATTCGGCAATGCACTCGGCGACGTGACGCACGTAGGCCGGCTGGTTGGGTTTGCCGCGATGGGGTACCGGCGCCAGGTAGGGTGAGTCGGTTTCCACCAGCATGCGGGAGGCCGGTATCTTCCGCGCGACCTCCTTCAGCGCCTTGGCCGAGTTAAAGGTCACGATGCCGGAGAAGGAGATGTCGAAGTTCAGGTCCAGTGCGCGTTGCGCCACGTCCCAGTCTTCGACGAAGCAGTGCATCACGCCGCCGACCTGATCCGCGCCCTCCTCTTTCAGGATACGCAGCGTATCCTCGGTGGCCTCGCGCATGTGAATGATCAGCGGTTTTCCGGTGGCCCTGGCCGCGGCGATGTGGGTGCGAAAGCGCTGTCGCTGCCATTCCAGGCCGTCGTCGTCACCACTGGCGGCCTCGCTGCGGAAATAGTCCAGCCCGGTTTCGCCGATGGCGACGACCTGTGCTTCGTCGGCCAGTGCGATCAACTCCTCGACGCTGGGGTCATGCCCGCCCTGTTCGTTGGGGTGTACGCCCACCGATACGGCCACCCTGTCGTCGGCCCGCGCCATGGCGAGGATATCGGGATAGTGTTCGAGGTCGATGGCGACGCAGAGGTAGAAACCCACGCCCTGTTCGGCGGCATGATCCAGCGCGCCGCCGAGTTCGCCATTCCAGGGGTCGAGCTGGAGTCGGTCGAGATGACAATGGGAATCAACCAGAAATGTGGACACGGGGAACCGCCATAGAATAAGTCGGGATTACTGCTATCCCATTTACTTCAGATTCGTCATCCCGGCGAAGGCCGGGATCCAGTAACTCATTGACACCGCTGGGTTATTCACTACGCTCACCCTGCGGGCCGCCCTTTGGGCGTTCAACGCGCTTCGCGCTTATGTTCCGGCCTTCGCCGGAATGACGGAATAACGAGCAGCAATAGTCATGTCTCAGGTTCACCAATCTCTCTGCTCCCCAATGACTTCAACAGCCGCCTCGAAGCTCAATGCACGTTAGTGGGACAGCAGCGAGTCGGGATACAAAAAACCTGCTCGATGGCAGGTGCGGGTGTTCGAGTCAGCGATGCGAAACGGCTCACATGGTATGGGTCTGGCGGTCGGACTTCAAGGCGCCAGCGAGGTAGGTTTCGATCTTGTTGCGCACCGCGCCGTTGTCCTGGTTGCTGAACTGCACGCCGATGCCGGAGATGCGTGCGCTCTGCGCACCGGGCGGGGTGACCCAGACGATCTTGCCGGCTACCGGCAGTTTCTCGGTCTCTTCCATCAGCGTCAGCAACATGAAGACCTCGTCGCCGAGCTTGTATTTCTTGTTGGTGGGAATGAACAGGCCGCCATTCTTGACGAAGGGCATGTAGGCCGCATACAGGGAACTCTTGTCCTTGATGGCCAGTGAGAGGATACCGCCTTGTCGAAAATCGCCGCTCATGTGGTGCCTGTCCCCCCGGGGGAATTCAGTGGTTGATTCGTACGCTGCCCGTGATCCCGCTAGCGCCGCTGGCGGCTCCAGCTGATCATCAGGTCTTCCATCGCCAGTTGGGCGTTGAGTTGGCCGGCGGCCCAGCGGGCGCACTCGGTGACCTGGTCGAGGTAGGCCAGCAGGGGCTTCAAGTCTAACCCGGTTGCCAGTTTTTGCAATTGCGGCAGCAGATCGCTATTGCTAATAGCGTCCTCCGGCGCGCCGGACTTGAGCCGTACCAGGTCCATGGTCCAGCTCGACAGCCAGCGGGTGGCCCGGGGCAGCCCGAGGTCCGCCCAGGCGGCGGCACATTTCAGCGGATCGCCCCGCCCTTCGGCCACCTGCAGCCAGGCGTCCGCCAGTTCCCGACGCAGCACCAGCCCGCCTTCCTGCTGCAGGCGCAGGGCCTCCAGCGGCGCGCCGTCGCTGAGCGCCAGCAGGGTCGGCACCTCGGCGTCGGTGCCCAGTTGCTGCTGCAACCACTGGCCGGCCAGCGCGGCGTCCGGACGCTGAAAGTTCACCTGCTGGCAGCGGCTGCGGATGGTGGGCAGCAGCAGCGAGGGCCGGCTGGTGATCAGGATCAGCAGCGCGTCGTCGGTGGGCTCTTCGAGGGTCTTCAGCAGGCTGTTGGCGGCGAAACGGTTCATGGCCTCGGCGGGGTCGATGACCACGATCTGGCGACCACCGTACTGTCCCTTCAGCGCGAGGAATCCGCCCACTTCCCGGATATGATCCACCGGGATGGCCTTGCCCGGCTCCGCCGGCTCCACCCACATCAGGTCCGGGTGACTGCCGGCAGCCAGCAGGCTGCAGGCATGACACTGGCCGCAGGGCGTTCCGTCTGCTGCCGGGGCCTGGCACAGCAGGCTGTGGGCCAGTTGTCGCGCCAGCGCGGCCTTGCCGAAGCCGCGGCCGCCACTGAACAACAACGCATGGGGCAGGCGGTTGTCGGCGGCACGGGCCAGCAGTTCCCGCCACTGGGGCTGCAGCCAGGGCAGCGGGGCATCCATTCAGTCCGACTCCAGTATCGGCGCGAGGGCGGTGTCCAGTTGCCGCTGCACCTGCTCGATGGTCTGGGACGCATCGATGACGCGGTAGCGCCCGGGCTCGTCGGCCGCCCGCTGCCGGTAGGCGGCGCGCACCCGGTCGAAAAAGGCCTGCTGTTCCTGCTCGAAGCGGTCCAGCTCGCCGCGCTCACCGGCGCGGGCCATGCCCACCTCCACCGGCAGGTCCAGCAGCAGGGTCAGGTCCGGACGCAGATTACCCTGCACCCAGTCCTCCAGCGCGCCGATGCGCGCCATGTCGATGCCGCGCCCACCGCCCTGGTACGCGTAGGTGGCATCGGTGAAGCGGTCGCACAGCACCCACTCGCCCCGCTCCAGCGCCGGGCGAATCAGCTGCGCCAGGTGCTGGGCCCGGGCCGCGAACATCAGCAGCAGTTCGGTGTCGCTGTGCATCGCGGTGTTGGACGGGTCCAGCAACAGTGCGCGGATCTTCTCTCCCAGCTCGGTGCCGCCGGGCTCGCGGGTCATGTGCACGGTCTTGCCGGCCGCCAGTAGACGCTGGTGCACATAGGCGAGCTGGGTGCTCTTGCCGGCACCCTCGCCCCCTTCCAGCGTAATGAATCGCCCCTTCAACATGATTTAACTTCAATGACTTGCGGAACAATTCTCATGTTATTTATTGCCTTTCAGCCGGCCGCTGGGAAGGGAAGAAAACGGCCGCGCCCGCCCGCCGAGCTGGAATTCCACCACAGCGGCGTTGTGTTCCTTCAGGGTCGCGGAGAACTGGTGACTGCCATCCCCGCGGGACACGAAATACAGCTCTTCGCCGGGTTTCGGGTGGAGGGCCGCGATCACCGCGTCGCGCCCGGGCATCGCGATGGGCGTCGGCGGCAGGCCCTTGCGCAGGTAGGTGTTGTACGGGGTGTCCTTGCGCAGGTCGCGGCGGCGGATGTTGCCGTCGTAGGCGCGCCCCAGGCCGTAGATTACCGTGGGGTCGGTCTGCAGACGCATGCGCTTCTTCAGGCGACGGTTGAAGACCCCGGCAATCTGTTTGCGTTCACTGGGCAGCGAGGTCTCCTTTTCCACGATGGAGGCCAGGATCAACGCCTCGTACGGACTCTTCAGCTCCACGTCCGGATCGCGCCGGGGCCACTCGGCCTCGAGCAGGTTCTGCATGGCGTTGTAGGCGCGTTGCAGGAAGGCCACGTCGGTGGTGAGCCGCGGAAAGTGGTAGGTGTCGGGCAGGAAACGGCCCTCGGGGAATTCACCGGGATGGCCGATCTGCGCCATGATTTCCGCGTCGCTGTAGTCGGACAGGGTGTGCAGCAGGTATTCGTTGCTGTGCACCGCGTCCATCAGCTGGCGGAAGTTCCAGCCCTCGACGATGGTCAGCGCGTATTGCAGCACCTCGCCGTTGACGATCTGCTCCAGCAGCCGCACCGGGGTGATGCCGCTTTCGAAGCGGTACTCGCCGGCCTTGATGGTGTTGGCGGTGCCTTCGAGCTTGCCCAGCCACACCAGGTAGCTGGCCGAATCGATGACGCCGCGGTTTTGCAGGTCATTGGCGATGCGGGTCAGCGTGGTGCCGGGCTTGACCTCGTAGCGCAGGCCCTGCTCGCCGAAGTCCAGCGGTTCGCCGACGAAGGCGCGGTAGTCCATCATCAGCCACGCGCCATAGAGGCTGCCGGCGAGCACCAGTAGCCCCAGCAGCTTGAACAGGGTTTCGCGGGCGATGCTTCTAGGCATGGGTACCGCCCTCCGCGGCATCCAGCGCCGCGCTCAACCGGCGGGTCACCGGGCCCACCGCGAACGTCTGCCGGTCCAGGCTGCGCACCGGCCAGATGCCGATCAGGCTGTTGCAGACGAACAGTTCGTCCGCGGCCAGCACCTGTTCCACGTCCAGCGATGTCTCCCGCAGCGGGATGTCCGCGGCCCTCGCCGCCTCGATCACCCGCTCCCGGGTGACGCCGGCGATGCCGCATTGGCTGAGGTCCGGGGTGAGTAGCGTGTTGTCCCGCACGCAAAAGAGATTGCTCATGGTGCCTTCGATGACGTTGTTATTGTTATCCAGCATCAGTCCCTCGGCGATGCCCTCCGCACCCGGCGCCGGCTCCCACTCGGCGCGGGCCAGCACCTGCTCCAGCCGGTTCAGGTGCTTGATGCCGGCCAGTCTCGGGTTCTGCGCGAGCCGGGTCTCGCACCAGCGCAGCGCGACACCCTCGGTGCGCCGGCTGGCCGGGAACACGGGCGCCGCATAGGTCGCCAGTATCCGGGTGGGTGCAACGCCGGCGGGAGGCGCATAGCCCCGCCCGCCCTGGCCCCGTGTCACGGTGATCTTCAGCACAGCGTGGTCCAGTGGTTCGCACAGCTGCCGGGCCTCGGCCTCCAGCAGCGCCGGCTCGGGCATCGCGATGGCCAGGGCCTCGCAGCCCCGCCGCAGACGGGCCATGTGCCGCCGCCAGTGCAGCGGCCGGCCGGCCACGACGCGCAGGGTCTCGAACAGGCCGTCGCCGTACTGCAAACCACGATCCAGCGCCGACAATCGTTCCGTCTGCCGGCCATTGATGAGCATCTGTATCACGTCGTTTTCCACGCGGTCACCGCCGGTCCCGGGCCGGGCAGCATATCATATCTGCGCGCGATTCAGTGCCAGCAGCATGCCGCGGGCCTTGGCGCGGCTCTCCTCCAGCTCCCGCTCGGGGACGGAGTCCGCGACGATACCGGCGCCGGCGCGCAGCTGTACGCACGAGCCCTGTTGCACCAGCGTGCGGATCAGGATATTCAGGTCCATGCTGCCGTCGTGGTTGAGGTAACCCATGGATCCGGTGTACGCGCCACGCCCCTGCTGCTCCAGCTCGGCGATGATCTCCATGCAGCGCACCTTCGGGCAGCCGGTGATGGTGCCGCCGGGAAACACCGCGCGGATCACCTGGCCCGGGGTGACCGCATCGCGCAATCGCCCGCTGACGTTGGACACGATGTGATGCACGTGGGCGTAGCTCTCCAGCACCATCAACTCGTCCACCTGCACGCTGCCCGGCACACAGATGCGGCCCAGGTCGTTGCGCTCCAGGTCGATCAGCATGATGTGTTCGGCGCGCTCCTTGGGGTGGGCCAGCAGCTCCCGTTGCAGCGAGCGGTCTGCCTCCATCTCGCTGCTGCGCGGCCGGGTGCCCGCGATGGGCCGAGTCTGCACGCGGCGATCCTTCACACTGACCAGGCGCTCCGGTGACGAGCTGATGATCGTGGCATCGCCAATGCGCGCCAGGCCGGCGAACGGCGCGGGATTGTGGGCGCACAGGCGCTGGTAGAGATCGGCGGGATCAAGGTCTTGGGGCGGGGCTTCGGCGACGGCGTCCCAGCGGCGCGACAGATTCACCTGGAACACGTCGCCATCGACGATGTAGCGCTTGATACGCTGCACGCCGCTCAGGTACTTCTGTGGCGGTTCCTCGCTGAGCCTGAAACCCGGTGCGGGATCGGACCCGGTGGCGGGGTGATGCGCGGCCCGGCGCAGGTCCGCGGCCATCGCGTCGAGCAGATCACCCTCACCGGCCTCGGCCACCAGCGTTGTCCGCTGGCGTTGGTGGTCCACGATCACCGCGGCCGGCACCCGCACCGCAAGGGCCACGGGCAGACCGTCGTCAGCGGCCGGCAGCGACAACCGCGGCTCCACCTGCTGGGCAAGTTCGTAGGCCAGGTACAGGAACCAGCCGCCGTGGAACGGCAGACCGTCCGGGGTGGACTGGGCCACGCGCCGGGCCCGCCAGCGGGCATCCAGCCGGGAAAGAAAATCGTCGGCATCGGCGCTCAGCTCATCGAGCCGCAGGGTCTCGCCGGGAAACGCGAACAGGATGTCGAAACGCGCCTGCCCGGTGCCATCGGCGACGCTTTGTAACAGGAAGGGGTAACGGGCCGGGTCGGCGCGGTGCAGCGCCAACGGGTCCGCCGGGTGATCTAGCTGACGTATCCGCGCCACGATCTGCGGCCCCGCGGCCCGCTCGCCCTACTCGGGCTTGCGGAAGATCAGGGTGCCGTTGGTGCCGCCAAAGCCGAAGGAGTTGGACATGGCCACGTCGATCTTCATCTCGCGCGCGGTGTGCGGTACGTAGTCCAGATCGCAGTCCGGGTCCGGGTTGTCCAGGTTGATGGTCGGCGGCGCAACCTGGTCACGGATCGCCAGCGCGGTGAACACCGCCTCAATACCGCCGGCAGCGCCCAGCAGGTGGCCGGTCATGGACTTGGTGGAACTGATCGCCACCGAATGCGCATGTTCGCCCAGCGCGGTCTTGGTGGCCAGGGTCTCGCCGACATCGCCGGCCGGCGTCGAGGTGCCGTGGGCATTGATGTAGTCCAGATCCTCCGGGTTGATTCCGGCGTTACGCATCGCGATGCGCATGCAGCGCGCCGCGCCTTCGCCACCCTCGGACGGCGCGGTCATGTGATAGGCGTCGCCGCTCATGCCGAAGCCGATGAGTTCTGCGTAGATATTCGCGCCGCGGGCCTTGGCGAACTCGTATTCCTCCAACACCACCACGCCAGCGCCGTCGCTGAGCACGAAACCGTCGCGATCCCGGTCCCAGGGGCGGCTGGCCGCCTCGGGGTCGTCGTTGCGTGTCGACAATGCGCGGGCCGCCGCGAAGCCGCCGAGGCCGGTCTTCGACGATGCCATCTCGGAACCGCCGGCCACCATCACGTCGGCGTCGCCGTACTCGATCAGCCGGGCCGCATCACCGATGCAGTGGGTCGCGGTCGCGCAGGCCGTGGTGATCGCGTAGTTGGGGCCCTTCATGCCGTACACGATGGAGAGGTTGCCTGAGATCATGTTGATGATGTTGCTGGGCACGAAGAACGGCGAGATCTTGCGCGGGCCACCCCTGTGATAGGCGTCGTGTCCCTTCTCGATACCGGTCAGCCCGCCGATGCCGGAACCGATGGCCACGCCGATACGCTCGGCGTTTTCGTCGGTGACCTCCAGGCCGGCGTCGCGCACCGCCTGCATGCCGGCCGCGATGCCGTAGTGGATGAACAGGTCCATCTTCTTCGCATCCTTGCCGGAGATGTATTCCGTGATGTCGAAATCGCGCACCGAGCCACCGAAGCGCACGGAAAAATCGCTTACGTCCATGTGGGTGAGCGGTGCAATGCCGCTCTTGCCGGCCAGCACATTGGCCCAGGAATCGGCCACGTTGAGCCCCACGGGGGAAACCATACCTAGGCCGGTGATGACTACGCGTCGTTTTGTCACGGAAATATCCTCAACCTCTCCGGCGATCGCCAGCACACCAACGGGAGCGACGGACGCCGGTACTTCGATAGTGATCGGACATCAAAGGGCGGCCCGGACATCGGGCTCGAAGCCGCCGCTCGATCCTGAATCAGACTCGACCGCCCACCGCAAACGGTGAAACGGCAACAAAACAAAAGGCCGCTGCCACCGGTAAGGGTGTCGCGGCCTTGGAACCGATGACGGGACTATCAGCTGCCGGAGTGGGCGTTGATGTAATCCGTAGCCTGTTTCACGGTGGTGATCTTCTCGGCATCTTCATCGGGAATTTCGGTTTCGAATTCCTCTTCCAGTGCCATGACCAGTTCCACAGTGTCCAGGGAATCGGCACCGAGATCGTCAACAAAAGATGATTCGCTGCTGACTTCGTCTTCTTTCACGCCAAGTTGTTCAACAACGATTTTCTTGACTCGTTCCTCAATGGTGCTCATTTCGGATGTTTCCTCCACAGTTTTATTCAAGGCAGCCTGCTGCCGCGTGGCGGTATTTTAGTGAAAACCCCGCCGGGTTACAAGAAATAAGATACTTTAAGTTATCGCTATAATTTAATGATTATAATAACCTTTTTTAGTCGGACAATATTAGGCCATGTACATTCCGCCGTTTACGTGCAGTGTCTCGCCGGTGATGTAGGCCGCCCCGGGGGATGCCAAAAAGGCCACCGCCGCGGCGATTTCCTGCGGCTGCCCCAGACGGTTCAACGGGATGCCACCGAGCAGGGCCTCGCGCTGCGCGTCCGGCAATGCGCGGGTCATGTCGGTATCGATGAAGCCCGGCGCCACCGCATTCACGGTGATGCCCCGTGCGCCAACTTCCCGCGCCAGGGACTTGGTAAAGCCCACCAGCCCGGCCTTGGCCGCGGCATAGTTGGTCTGACCGGCGTTGCCCGACGCACCGACCACGGAACTGATACTGATGATGCGTCCCTTGCGGGCCTTCGTCATCGGTCGCAGGCAGGCCTTGGACAGACGGTACACCGAGGTCAGGTTGGTGTCGATGATATCGGCCCACTCCTGTTCCTTCATGCGCATCAACAGGTTGTCGCGGGTGATGCCGGCATTGTTGACCAGGATGCCCGGGGCACCGACGCCCTCCGCCATCGCGGCCAGCGTCCGGTCCACCGAGTCCTGGTCGGTGACGTTCAGCATCATGCCCTGGCCTTCGATTCCAGCATCGGACA
>Ga0256830_1000576_pt1 | contig 28555 bp, 27 predicted proteins | sample 128326metaG_FD_190537 | JGI IMG/M metagenome (GOLD analysis project Ga0256830, IMG submission 190537) | Hydrothermal vent microbial communities from Lau Basin, Pacific Ocean - 128-326 | ecosystem: Environmental > Aquatic > Marine > Hydrothermal vents | place: Pacific Ocean: Lau Basin | collected... | reverse complement strand
CAGTCTGTTTTTGTCCCGATTATTCTTTTTATCATTACGGTGATTACGACTTTGTTTGCAGGTGCAATGCAGGAAGGTGCAAATCCCCTGCATGATCCCGGGGCCTTACTCGCAGGCTTGCCGTTTGCCGTGACCTTGCTATCCATTTTATTCTGCCATGAGATGGGGCATTATTTGACGGCGAGACGCTACGGGGTGAACGTGACGCCGCCTTATTTCATCCCGGGGCCCTGGTTTCCTTTTGGCATCGGCACCTTTGGCGCTTTCATCCGTATTAAATCGCCGATCTACAAAAAAACGGCCTTGCTGGATATCGGTGCGGCGGGGCCGATTGCAGGTTTTGTTGTTTCCATTGTTGCGGTAGGCATTGGGTTGCAATCTTCGGAAATTGTGCCGGTGGCCAGTGGATTGGGGCAGATTCACTTGGGCGATCCTTTGATCTTTACGTTCATTACCGGCGTCCTGGGGAAGACTCCCCCGGAAGGCTATGACATTGCGTTGAATTCCGTTGCCTTTGCGGGCTGGATCGGTTTTTTTGTGACGATGCTCAATTTGTTGCCTATCGGCCAATTGGATGGCGGCCATATCGTTTTTTCCCTTTTGGGGCGAAAACACCGTTATATTTCTCTGGCGATGATTGTGATCCTTATTATGCTGGCGATTGACGGGTGGTGGGGGTGGTATCTGTGGGCGGTCTTAACGGGCCTGATGGGCGTGAATCATCCGCCGGTGATGGACGGGCCGATGCCATTGGATTTTAAACATCGCATGGTCGCTGTTGTATCTGTCCTGATTTTTATTGTCACGTTTATGCCGAATCCCATCATGGTCGATTGAGCTGCCTTGAGTCGTTTCTTTATTCAGCCGGTTAATGCGAACGATTTATTTTGCGGTTTCGATGAATTGCGCGAGGCGGTGTCCCGCCAAAAAGACAGATCCCTGTGCGAGATAGTCTGATTTGTCCGAATCGATCATGTATATATTTTTAAGCCCTTTGGGCTGAAGGTAGCTCAAAATCCCTTTCATGACTTCTTTTTCTGTTCCCTTCGCTGCGCCGGGCGGAAGCGCCGCCTCTTCTCCGGCTTGTTCAAGGTTTTGTAAACCATCGACTGTTTTGATTTTTAAATTGGAAAAAGGGATCAGCCAGTGCAGGCGTTCCCGCACTTTTTCACACAGCCGCTCACGGTCCGCCTTTGAAAGGACAATCCCTTCACGGAGTTGAGTGGAAACGCAGATCAAACGGTTTTTCAATGTCGTTGCGGGATCTGCCTTATCCGGTTCATTGAGGCGAAGGGCTAAAAAATCTTCAGCCTGTTCGGGCGGCTGTTCCCCCCAGGTCATTAAAAGTGCGGGTTTCATGGGGGCGGGAATCAGTTGTGCGGGGATTGTGAAATAAAAATTCAAAGACTTTCCCGCCGAAGGCCGCGCCACAATAAAATGTTCCGCTTTTAAAACGGTGCCGTCGGACAAGTTGATGTGCGTGACCCGTTTTCTTGCCGTCTCGTATTTTGAGATCGCTGCTTTTTCCAGGACGATGCCGCCCCAGCTTTGGATCAGTCCTCGAAAAAAGTTTTTCGGTGTTGCATATCCGCCGCGCATGCGTACTCCGCCGCGCTGAAGCCCTGAAAAAAAACGAATCATTTCAAAGGCGGAGACCGCGTCCATCGGTTTTTTGAACGCAAACAAAAAAAGGAGTTTGAAATAGGCCAGCACCGTCGGTTTGAAGGCGAGGGCTTCTATCATTTCAAGGGCCTTCTTTTTTTGTTGGTGCAAAATGGCCTGTGAAATATCAAGTTGCTTTTTCCACTGATTGATGCGCTCCGCCATGCCCTCGACTTCAAGCTGCGGAAATTGAGCGAGTGCGGGATAAAAACAGGCGGCTTCTCTGGCGATCTGATCAAAGAGCGTTTTTAATTTTTGAGCCTGAGAGGGGAATTCTCTTTTTAACTCATCGAAATAAGGTTCTTCGTCGGAAAAGAAGCTCAGGCGGTTCCGGGGCAACACAATTTGCAGGAGCGGCGCAACTTTTTGAAAAGAAAAGCCTTTTTCCCGGAGTCCGGGAATGGGGTAGGCCAGTTGCGAGAAATAGCCTTCCATCGCACCCCATTTTTCAAATCCCAAATAAAGTAGCGGGCCGATGGAAAAATCGAAACCGGCCCGGTGGATGGCGCTTTCGGCCTGATTTTCTGTATCCAGAAGCAGCACCCGCTTCCCTTTTTTTGCCAGGGCGGCTGCTGCGGTGAGTGATGTGAGGCCGGTGTCAACAAAAATTGCGTGGTAATACTGATCAGACATCGTGAAAGGCACTTACCTCACGGTTAAGAGCATAACCCGACGGGATGTCTTAACCGAAGAAAAAGGAGATTTCAATCCCGGCGTTTTCCAAGGAATCGGAACCGTGAACGGCATTCGCGTCAATGCTGTCGGCAAAATCGGCCCGGATCGTGCCTTTTTCTGCTTTTTTAGGATCGGTTGCCCCCATGAGTGCACGGTTCTTTGCGATGGCGTTTTCCCCTTCAAGCACCATAACAAGGCAGGGGCCTGAGCACATAAAGGTCACGAGATCATCAAAAAAGGGCATTGCTTGATGGACTTTATAAAATGCACCGGCCCGTTCTTTTGTGAGGGTTTCCATTCTGGCTTCAACCACCTTGAGTCCGGCATTTTCAAAACGTGTAATGATGGCCCCGATGACGTTTTTTGCAACGGCATCCGGTTTGATGATTGACAGTGTGCGTTCCAAAATTTACTCCTTTTATTGATGAAATGATCCCGTATGTAAATCGGCGGTAAAGATAGCCGAATCGGGAAATGATGTCAATTCTTCTTTAAGGAGGCACAAATTAGGCTTTGCGGGCTTTGCTTGAAGTGAGTGCATCCGGTCGATGATGCTTTCTGTCTCATCCATCTCTTTCGCGTTTTGCGCGACGGCTTCGTTGATCTTCTCAAGAGATTTTTGCCTGAATCGCTTCCTGAAATGTGTGAGCATGGAATCATGAAACGGAGCTTCATACTGATTTCAGCAAGTCCTATTTGGCTCGGACTTACTCTAAATCAAAACAAACACGACATAAAACCCGGAGGGCCTCAATTTAATACGGATTCTGAAAATATGACACATTTGAATGCGCGGTGTACTATTTAAGGGGGCCTCTAAAAACTGAAGGGTTTTTCTTCAGTCAGCGGCCAAACTTCAAAATTAAGGATGCGTATTGTAATGAACGGGAATGATTTTTTACAGACAAGCCTGCCCCTGATTGTTCTGCTCCTGTTGTTTTTTTCGGGCCTCGGATTGAGCCAAGCAGAAACTTATTATCAATATGTGGATAAAAACGGAACTGTTGTTATCACACAAAACCGGGATGATGTGCCGGAAGATCAGCGCGAAACGATGGAAGAAGTACATTTTTCGGCGCGGCCCGGCGTAGCGGATGAAGAACGAATAACGGCCTTAAAAGAAATTGTAAACGAAGAAAACATACAGGCAATTGGAGAAAAAAACCTGCGCCGGGGAAAAGATTGGTTTTCTTCGTTTCTGGGAGACCGGAAGATATTGTGGATCGCCTACGGGGTGACAGGCTTTGCGGGATTTTTTCTCCTTTCAAAATTGCTAAAAAATATGGCCGGCGGGTTTGTGAGCAAAATCGCAATAAAAATTTCCATAATCATTGTAATATTTAGCGGAATTTATCTATTATACCTATCATGGCTAAATAATACGGTGCTCCGGTTTAATCAACCGGGGGATTTTTCTGAGCAAGGTCTGGCGGATCAGATCACAACGCCTCAGGAGATTTTGGAACAGACTCAAGAAGTTGTGGATCAATTCAATAACAACGCAGCGCAGCGCGAGCTTATCCTTAACGGCATGGATGGCGGCTAATCCCGGATCGAATTGTGAAGCGATTTTCTTCATTCGGTAAGCGCGTATCGGTATGTCTTGCCTTCGGCATCATCTTCTTTGTGTCTCCTGTTTTTGGGCAGATGCTTCCTGAAGGACTTGCGCTTCAACATTTTATTCAACAGGAAACAGCCTATCGTGTCGCGTCGGCGCCCGCCTTCACAAAATTGCTCACTTTCTATCAACTTGAAGCCCGATACCGTTATTCTGCCGATCTTCGCTTTACGGTAATCGGGCGCGTGGCATACGATCCGATTTACGACCTGCAAAATCTGACAAAAACCAATCCCTTTCAAGACCGCTTTGCATCCAGCACACCCGGCACGGTGGAGGATGCGGATGCCTTTGACGCCGAGATCCGCGAAATTTACGGCGACTTCTCTTTTGAGAACACGGATCTGCGCATCGGCAAACAGATCATCCGCTGGGGCGTCATCGAAGGTTTTCGCATTACCGACGAATTGAACCCGATCGACTTCAATGAATTTATTTTAAGGGTGTTGACCGATCGTTATATTCCGCTTTGGATGCTGAAGCTCGACCACTATTTCGACCGTTCTGCCTTGCAGTTTATTTGGATTCCCGAATTGGTTTTCCATCGCCCTGCGCCCGAAGGAACGGAGTTTGAGCAATTTCAGAAACCGCCCGGTTTGCAAGAACCCGCGAAGACCTTTGAGCATACGGAGGCCGGTCTGCGCTTCTCAACTTACCTGGCCGGATTTGACTTGGCGTTCAGCTATTTTGACGGCTGGGACGATTTCCCGACGGCCTCACAAATCCTCTTCGGTTTCGGGGGGGGCGGGCAGTCTCCAAATGCCCCGGCACGTTACCATCGGATTCGCACTTTTGGTTTGGCATTCACAAAAAGTTTGGGCAATGAACTGATCAAGGGTGAGTTTGCCTATGTGCACGGCCGGGCCTTTGGCACTGTTGCTGCGGCCAACCGGACAGAGATGAAGCGCCCGCAACTCAAGTACGCCTTGGGCTGGGACACACGCGCACCCTTTGGCGTGGAGACCTTTTTTCAATTTTCCCAGCAGTGGATTCAGGATCATCAAGACGAAATTATTGCCGATGAGCTGGATTCGGGCGGAAGCCTCACACTGAGGAAAAAATTAATGAACGAACGACTGCTTTTAAAACTTTTGGCGATTTACATCGTCAATGACGAAGAAGTTTTAATCCGTCCCCGCATTGATTACCGATGGAACGACCACCTGCTGCTATCCTTTGGCGCGGATATCTTTGAAGGCAAAGAAGGCAATATTCAGCAGGATGATTTTCGCTTTATCGGCTTTTTTGACAAAAACGACCGTATCTACACCGTGCTGCGGTACAGTTTTTAACCTGCTTATACTGTGACTGCGTTATCGACGATTTCCGGTCGCTCCCAAAATCAATCGCTGATTTTCGGGCCTTGAGCAGGATTGACAGCGGCGGGGCGACTGTGGTAAAAATTCATTCTTTGTGAACTTGTATGTACCGATTTTCTGAGAGGATGGCAAGATGCGTGCAGTAATGGAAGCAGGAGGGCGGCAGATTCGGGTGTCGGCCGGAGATATCATTGATGTCGAAAAATACGATGCCGAAGTCGGCGCATCGCTGACTTTTCAGCCCGTGCTCTTCTTGCAGGATGAAAACGGTGTGACCATCGATCCTGAAGCACTGAAAAATGTCAAAGTCATCGGAGAAGTACTTGAACAGGGCCGCAGCAAAAAGATCATCGTTTTTAAGAAAAAGCGGCGAAAAAATTACCGCAAAAGCCGGGGACATCGACAGCGATTCACTCGTCTCAAAATCTCAGAAATCGTAAAGGAGTAACCAATGGCGCATAAAAAAGGCGTAGGCTCATCTCGGAACGGGCGGGACAGCAATGCACAACGCCTCGGGGTAAAACACTTCGGGGGAGAACATGTGCTGGCCGGCAATATTCTCGTACGCCAAAGAGGCACAAAAATCCATCCGGGCACGAATGTGGGCATTGGAAAAGATGATACCCTTTTTGCAAAAATTACGGGGTTTGTAAAGTTCGAGCGCGCCGGGCGAGACAAAAAACAGGTTTCGATTTACCCTGCCAAGGCCTGATATCTCTTCCTTAACTTCTCCTCTCCATTCGTTTTTAAATCCTCTGAAGCAGGTCGATGACTTAATCAGAGCCTCCTTATAAAAGCACCATGTTTGTGGATCAAGTCAAAATCTATGTTAAGGCCGGAGACGGCGGAGACGGTTGTGTAAGTTTTCGCCGGGAGAAATTTGTACCCAGGGGCGGACCCGACGGCGGAGACGGCGGCAAGGGCGGTGATATCATTTTTGAAGCCTCTTCCCGGCTTTCGACTTTGGTCGACCTGCGTTATCAGCAGCACTATGTTGTGAAACACGGCGGCCACGGCAGCGGTCACAATGCCGCAGGCCGGGGGAGTGACGCTTGGGTTATTCCCGTGCCGGTCGGCACCTTGGTGCGTGATTTTGAAACGGGAGAAATCCTGGGGGATCTCGTTACGTCCGGTCAACGCATGGTCGCGGCAAAAGGCGGCAAGGGCGGTCGGGGCAATTCATACTTTAAGACGGCAATCCGTCAGGCCCCTCTTGAAGCAGAGCCGGGTGAGCCGGGTGCATCGCGCTGGCTGATTTTGGAGTTGAAGCTATTGGCCGACGTGGGCTTGGTGGGTTTTCCCAATGCGGGAAAATCTTCTCTGATGGCAGCCATGACCCGCGCACATCCTAAAATCGGTGCTTATCCCTTCACAACCTTATATCCCAATCTGGGTGTTGCAACCTGGCACGATGGCAAAAGACGCGCCTTTCACGTCACCGTGGCCGACGTGCCCGGTTTGATTGAAGGCGCACATGCGGGTAAAGGTCTGGGCATTCGTTTTTTAAAACATTTGGAGCGCACCTCCCTCTTATTGCATTTGGTTGATATTTCGGTCACGGCAGCGGATGACCCGGTGAGTGAGTTTAAAATTATTCGTGACGAGATTGCGCAATACGCACAAACAATGTCTAAAAAACCCTTTATGGTCGCAGCCACAAAAATCGACATTGCGGGAGACGGTGAAAAACTGGATGCGCTGCGTTTTTATTGCGGGCAAAAGCACATTCCTTTTTTTGAAGTCTCCGCCGCAAGTACCTCGGGCATTCAGCCTTTAATCCGGGCCTTGGGTCTTGCTGTTGAAACACACCGCAAAAGACAAAATGAATTGAGCCATGATATTTCGGAGCAGGTATCCTATGTCTGATCAGCGCCCCAACCTGCACCAAAGCAAACGGATCGTGATTAAAATCGGAAGCAGTGTCATTGCCTCCCGCGACCAAGGCCTGAACGAAGTCCGTCTCTCGGAAATCGCGGCCGAAATCGCGCGCTTGCGGGATGAGGGCCACGAACTCTTGCTGGTCTCTTCCGGCGCGGTGCTCTGCGGTGCGGAAAAACTGGGGCTTTCCGAATCGCCGCGCAGCATTCCGATGAAACAGGCCGCAGCGGCGGTGGGACAAAGCCGTCTCATGTGGGCCTATGAGCGTCTGTTTTCTCAGCACGGCATGAAAGTGGCACAGATCCTTTTGACCCACGACGGCATTACAAATCGAAGACGCTTTATTAATGCGCGAAATACGCTATTGACACTTTTGGAACATCAGATTTTACCCGTGGTCAATGAAAACGATACCGTCACAGTGGATGAAATTAAAATGGGCGACAACGACAACCTCGCTGCCCAAGTTGCGCATCTTGTCGATGCCTCGCTCCTGATTGTCTTTTCAGATGTGGACGGGCTTTTTACCGAAGACCCCCGAAAAAACAGAACGGCCACACGGTTGAATGTCGTGGCATCGGTCACCGACAAAATTGAAAAAATGGCGGGCGGCACGGGTTTTCGCGGCGGCACGGGCGGCATGGCAACCAAAGTCCGCATGGCGCGCAAGGTCGCGTCTTACGGCGTCACCACACTCATTCTGAACGGCACCATGCCCGGCCTGCTTCGCAAGGCCTTTTCCGGCGAAGCGATCGGCACCCTTTTTTTGCCCGAAGAAACCCGCCGTTCATCCAGAAAACACTGGATCGCAGCTTCCCTCAAAGCCAAGGGCGATCTTGTTCTGGATTCCGGTGCGATTGAAGCGATTACAAAAAAAGGCCGTTCGTTGCTGCCTTCGGGCATTGCCGCGATAAAAGGGCAATTTGAAGTCGGCGACGCCCTGCGTTGTCTTTCGCCCGAAGGCAAAGAAGTGGCGCGCGGCTTGACGAATTACAATGCTTCTGAGATGATGAAAATTCAGGGTCGGCACTCAAATCGGATTGAAGGGCTTTTAGGGTATAAAGGGGCCGATGAGGTGATTCATCGCGACAATTTGGTGGTATTCAATGGGATTATTTGACGAACTTCAAGCGGAAACCGCACGCACAAAGGCCGCATCGCGCCTGCTTGCAAAACTGCCGACAGCGGTAAAAAACCGTGCCTTGTTAAACATGTCCGAAGCATTAAGCGCCTCCGCTGATTTTTTAGTGGCGGAAAATGCAAAAGACCTCGAAGCCGGAAAAAAAAAGGGGCTTTCCGGCCCGTTGCTGGAGCGGCTGAGCTTAACGCCTAAACGCATTGCAAATATGTCGGAAGGCCTGCGGCATGTGGCCGCCCTGCCCGACCCCGTGGGCGAAATTTTGGGCATGAAGCGGCTTGAAAACGGACTACAAGTCGGACAGATGCGCGGCCCAATCGGCGTAATCGGCATCATTTACGAATCCCGGCCCAATGTCACGGCGGATGTGGCGGGGCTTTGCATTAAGTCCGGCAACGGGGTGATTTTGCGCGGCGGCTCCGAAGCCATCTATTCCAACACCGCGATTGCCCGAGTTTTAGAAAATGCGGGTGCGTCCTCCGGCCTGCCGCCGCATGCGCTCAAGCTCATCAAAACAACCGACCGGCAAGCCGTTTTCGAATTATTAAAAATGGATCGCACGGTGGATTTAATTATCCCGCGCGGGGGAGAAGGCCTCATCCGCACCGTCGTGGAACATTCAAAAATCCCCGTCATGAAACATGACAAGGGCGTTTGCCATACCTATGTGGATGAATCGGCCGATATCGAAATGGCCGAGGAAATCGCCCTCAACGCCAAGGTGCAACGGCCTTCGGTTTGCAATGCGATGGAGACGCTCTTGGTCCATGAATCGCTTGCTTCCGTGTTTTTGCCGCGATTTGCAAAACGCTTGCAAGCCGCAGGCGGAACAATTCGCGGCTGCGAAAAAACCCTTGCGCTGCTTCAAGGAAGCACTGAAAACCTTTCCCCGGCGGAAGAAGCCGATTGGCAGGCCGAATACCTTGATCTCACCCTTGCCGTTAAAATCGTCGCTTCAATGGAAGAAGCCATGCAACACATCGCAGATTACGGTTCCGAACATTCCGAAGCCATTGTCACAAGAGATCACCCCCGCGCCATGCGCTTTTTAAACGAAGTGGACGCCTCCGCAGTTTTCATCAACAGCTCCACACGCTTCAACGACGGTTTTGAATTGGGGCTCGGTGCTGAAATGGGCATCTCGACCAGCCGCATCCATGCCCGCGGCCCGATGGGGCTCACCGCACTCACCACGGCAAAATTTATTGTGCTGGGCGACGGACAGATCAAGCACTAACCGCACAGAATGGAAGAACGGCGTATCGGCCTGCTCGGCGGAACTTTCAATCCCATTCACAAGGGGCATCTTCATATCGCGAATGCCGTTTCCGGCTTGCTTTCTCTCACACAAGTTCTTTTTATTCCGGTCGGGCATCCTCCTCATAAAGATCCGGCAAGCCTGCTCCCGGCCTCTGATCGATTCAAAATGCTTGCGTTGGCTCTTTCAACAAAAATAAACTTTGTGGCCTGCGACATCGAAATCCGAAAACCGAGCATATCGTACACCGTTGATACCGTGAGAACGCTCAAAAATCGTTCTCCTGAAGACCGGTTTTTTTTTATTGTGGGCGTGGATGCTTTTGCTCAACTTGAAACCTGGAAAACCCCGGATGTGCTTTTACGCCTCTGTGATTTTACCGTCATTTCCCGGCCGGGCTTTCCCTTTTCAAAACTGCCCGCGCTTCGCCTGCTTCCCGGATTGGATTACGCGCGCCTTGAGCAACTCGACGCGGGCAAGGTCCGAACATATTCCTTTCCGGTCGCCTCTCAAACAAACTGTCACTTCTTGAATATTCCACATTCCGAGGTTTCCGCAAGCGAGATCAGACGCCGGATCGCGACCGGAAAGACACTTAAAAACCTCTTGCCTCACCCTGTACAGTCCTATATAATCGAACACAACTTCTACAAAGGAAGCTCTGATTAAAGTCATGAATTGTTTTTTCAAGGCCGAAACTCCCGGCTTTTGTATGGGAAATATTATCTCTTGAAAAATCCAAGCCGGGCTTAAATCAGCACCTCCTATCAAGGGGACAACGATTTCTAACGAAAGCAGTGAGCGTTCAGAGAAAAAGCGTGAAGCGGACGCCAAGCGCACAGCCCTTCTCATTGCGGAAATTGCTCAATCCAAACATGCTGAAAGAATTGTTATCTTCCACGTGACGGCGCTCACTTCGCTTGCCGATTTTTTTGTAATCTGCACCGCAGATTCCCTTCCCAAAATGCGCGCGATTTCAGACGCGGTCGATGAAACCTTTTCCAGGGAAGATCGTCAGCCGCTCGGCGTAGAGGGGCGTGAAGGCGGCGTTTGGTTTTTAATGGATTACGGCGACGTCATCTTTCATGTTTTCCAGGAAGAAGCGCGTGATTTTTACGGCTTGGATCGCCTTTGGGGGGATGCACCGCAAATTACGCTTTCTCCCATTGCATTTGAAACCGACACCGCAGAAGAAGCGAGCAGCTAAATAACATGGCCCTTTTTATCCTCATCTTTTTTACCTTGATGGCTGCTGCGGGATATTTATCGACACTCAATACCGGGAGTGTCGTCTTTTATTTGACACGCGATACCTCTTTCGAACTTTCCATTACCGCATTGATTCTCTTTTCCACGGCGTTGGGGGGCGTTGTGGTTATCGTCTCGCTGGGCCTCCGCGAGATCAAAAATCTTTTTATCAACTGGAAAGAAAACCGCAAAAAAAAACGCAATGCCCAAGTCGAGGCCTACTATACGGACGCAGTCAATGCTTACCTGGCCAAGCGTTATCGGGATGCCACCTCTGTCTTCAAAAAAATCCTGGCCCTCGATCCCAATCACTACAACACCCTTTTGCGTTTGGGCAAAATCTACCGGATCGAACGTAATTTTAACGAAGCCATCCGTCTTCACCGCAAGGCCCGCAGTCAGGACGATCAAAAAATTGAAGTCCTTTTGGCCCTTTCGCATGATTTACAGGATGCGGAACGTTATGAAGAAGCCATGCAATTTTTAAAAGAAGTGCTTGAACTGGACGGCACAAACCTCACTGCCTTGCTTCAGTTGCGGGATCTGAGCATCCAGCTCCAGCAGTGGGAAGAAGTCCACACGCTTCAGGAAAAAGTACTCAAGCTCCATCTTTCGGATGAAGACAAAAAACAAGAGGAATATACTCTTTTGGGCGTCAAATACGAATTGGGCAAACAACTTTTGCAAAAAGAAGAGCCCAGCGCAGCACGACGGCATTTCAAGGCCGCGATCAAACTGGATCGCAATTTTTTGCCCGCCCATATCGGATTAGGCGATACCTACTTTTATGAAGGCAATACCAAAGTTGCGGCGGCCTTGCTGGAAAAATCTTTTGAAATGACGGGGGATCTCATCCTCCTGCTTCGCTTGGAAGATTTTTTTATTGAAACCGGAGAGCCGGACCGCATCCTCAAAATTTACCACCAAGCCGTCGAAAAAGATCGTCAAAATATCGTGCTTCGTTTTTATCTCGGCAAGCTCTACTACCGTTTGGAAATGATCGATGACGCTTTTGACACCCTGTCCGACCTGGAACCGCAGGTCGAGTCTTTCCCCGATCTCCACAAAATTTTGGGCAATATCCATGTGCGGCGCGGGGACCTTTCTTTTGCCGTAGAGGCCTTTAAAAAAGGCCTGAAACTCAAAAACCGTGTCCTGATCCCTTTTTATTGCGGCCAGTGCGATTTTCATACCGTTGAATGGTCGGGCCGCTGCGGCCGTTGCGGACGGTGGAACAGTTATGTCGCAACCCCCATCCTGGTGGACAAAGCCGGAAATCGTGGATTGGTCGTCTCTCCCTACAATGTCCCCGTGACAAAAGAAAGCGCATAATGTCTGTGAATCGTCCAAAACCCGTCGTGCTCGTTATTTTGGATGGATGGGGCATCAACCCTAATCCCGAAGCCAATGCTGTGCGTGAAGCTGCGCCGTCTTTTTATCAATCTCTGCTTGAAAACTATCCACACACACAGATTGATGCCGCAGGTCTTGCCGTGGGACTGCCGGATGGACAAATGGGCAATTCGGAAGTCGGCCATCTCAATATCGGTGCCGGCCGCGTGGTTTATCAGGAACTCACGCGGATTGCGCGCGCCATTTCAAACGGTGATTTTCAAAAAAACGAGGTCCTGTGCTTCGCCATGCAGGCCGTAAAATCAAATCAGGGCACGTTTCATTTACTCGGGCTGCTTTCCGACGGCGGCGTGCACAGCCACATCGATCATTTTGCCGCCGTTTTAGACACGGCGCAGCAGCAAGGCGTGCGGCGTTTGCGTGTGCATCCCTTTTTGGATGGCCGGGACGTGCCGCCCAAAAGTGCCTTGATTTATATTGAACGACTCGAAAAGATGTTGCTCGGCTTTGCACCCGAAGCTGCGGACTGGAAAATCGCAAGCGTTTCAGGACGTTTTTATGCAATGGATCGGGATCAGCGTTGGGAGCGCACAGAAACAGCCTATCGCGCCATCGTCTCCGGACAAGGCCCTCAGGCGAGTTCGGCAATGGATGCCGTGCGGAAAAGCTATGATGCGGGGATCACGGATGAATTTGTCGCCCCCGTTGTTTTATGTGAAGGCGATACTCCCAACGGCCCCGTTCGGGACGGAGACAGCGTTTTCTTTTTAAACTTCCGGGCGGACCGCGCGCGTCAAATGTGCCGCGTTTTTACTGAAAAAAACTTTGAAGGTTTCCAACGGGAAACCTTCAAAGCCCTCACATCCTTTGCGTCACTCACATCCTACAGTGCGGATTTTGATTTTCCCGTTATGTTTAAACCCGTAAAATTAGAAGGCATTTTGGGCGCCGTTTTAAGTGAGCACGGCTTCAAACAATTGCGCATCGCGGAAACCGAAAAGTATGCCCATGTGACCTATTTTTTTAACGGCGGCAGCGAAGTTCCGTTTAAAGGCGAAGAACGGATTTTAATCCCCTCGCCCAAAGACGTCAAAACATACGATCAAAAACCCCGGATGAGTGCCGAAGAAGTCACCCGGGCGGTCGTTGCCCAGATTGCGCGGGATCATTTTGATTTTATTTGTGTGAATTATGCCAATCCCGACATGGTCGGGCATTCCGGCATTTTGCCCGCCGCTATTGAGGCGGTGGCCGCCATCGACCAAGCTTTAGAAGCAGTTGTCCGTGCTGCTCTTGCAAAAGACGGCGTCGTTTTGATTACCGCCGATCATGGCAATTTAGAACAAATGACCGACTACAAAACAGGCGAACCGCACACCGCCCACACCACCTTCCCCGTCCCGCTGATTTTGGTTTCCAAAGAAAAACACAGCTTACATCCCGGCATTCACGCCGACATCGCCCCCACCATTTTAGACCTTATGCAAATTGCAAAACCCCCTCAAATGGATCACGATTCCTTGATTGATCGAAAATAAGTCCCAGCCGGTCAAATCGGTTTGGAATCAGGCCACCTCTTTTTTTCTTAACTTAAGGGGACGGCAATCCGGCCTCATGTTACATAAAAAGAAGAACGAGAGGGGCCTTATCAAACCTTAAATAGATACATTCAAAACGGTTTTCGCCGGATACTAAAAAACAACAGGCCTTAAGGCCTAAATCGTCCGGGAATATCACGCTCAATGACATCAATCATCAATCTGAGCTTTTTGCAGCTTTCCGCTGAAATCCCGGTAAATAATCTTCCACTTCGTATAAAAATCTAGTGCGCCGCCGCGACCGCCTGCTTCCCTCGGCCCTGCGCCCGTGTGTTTTGTTCCGCCAAAAGGCAACTGAATTTCCGCGCCGATGGTGGAGGCGTTGATGTAAACCAATCCGGCATCGAGTTCCCGCTCGGCAATGGCGGTTTTGTTCACGTCCTGCGAATAGATGGCCGATGAAAGCCCGAACGCAATCCCGTTCGCAATCTCAATCGCCATCTCTAAATCCGAGCAGCGAATAATCGAAACCACGGGACCAAAAATTTCTTCTTGTGCAATGCGCATCCTGGGATTCACATCGGTAAAAATCGTGGGCGCGATGAAAGTTCCGTATGCACAGTCGCCCTTGGTATAGGCGCCGCCGTCAAGATGCAATGTCGCTCCTTCTTTTTTTCCGATTTCGATATAGGCCAATACTTTGTCGTACTGTTCTTTGCTGATGATCGGCCCGACCTGATTTTCGAGGTTCAGCCCGTTTCCAATTGTAAGCTGTTTTGTTTTTTCCGTGAAAGAGGCTAAAAAGGCATCGTAAATGTCATCATGCACGATCAGGCGGCTTGCCGCCGTGCAACGCTGCCCCGTCGTGCCGAATGCCCCCCAAAGCGCCCCTTCGACGGCCAAATCCAGATTCGCATCATCCATCACGATGACCGGGTTTTTTCCGCCGGTTTCCATCACAAACTCTTTGTGTTGTTCGGCACAAATCACAGCCAAATGTTCACCGACGACATTGGAACCCGTAAAAGAAACGCCGTCCACTTCCGCGTGCCGCACAAGGGGCTCCCCAACTGTTTCCCCAAAGCCGTGCACGAGATTCAACACCCCGGGTGGCAGACCGGCTTCTTCAAAAATTTCAACCAAACGGGTGGCGCAAACGGGCGTTTGCTCTGCGGGTTTAAAAACAACGGTATTGCCGCAGACAATAGCGGGCGCGAGTTTCCAAATCGGGATGGCCGTCGGAAAATTCCAGGGCGTGATTTGTGCAAAAACCCCGACAGGCACACGCACCGACTTGGCATCTTTTCCGGGCAATTCGGAAGGTACGGTCTCCCCCTGCAAACGACGGCCTTCCCCCGCCATGAAATAACTCATGTCGATGGCTTCCTGCACGTCGCCCAGGGATTCGGCCATTACCTTCCCCATTTCACGGCAGCAGAGTTCGCCCAGTTCTTTCTTGCGTTTGCTTAAAATTTCAGCCGCCCGATACAGCAACTCCCCCCGTTTGGGCGCAGGGGTGAGCGACCAGGATCGAAATGCGGCGCGCGCAGCCGCGACAGCCTTATCTACATCTGAAATATCTGACTCCGGAATAATGCCGATAACGTCACGGTTATCCGCCGGGCTATTGCTTTCAAATGTATTGCCCTGCACTGCGTCAACCCATTCCCCATTGATATAATTTTTAATCACTTCGGGCATAACATCTCCTCCAGATGGCTATTCATTTAATTGTAGCCAGCCGTCTCTTTAAATACAAGAAAAGGGCGTTCAGCGCATTGCTTTTCAAAAAATGATGCCATATCATGCCTTAATAAGGAGCAGGCATGGCCAAACCCAAAACCGTTTTTTTCTGTCAGGACTGTGCTTATCAAAGCCCGAAGTGGATGGGGAAATGTCCCGGATGTTCGCAGTGGAATACCCTCATCGAAGAAACACTTTCGCCGGCGGGGACAGACGCGGATGCCAATCGTTGGGTCGCAGGCGGCCTGCAAGGCGCCGTGCCCCGACCCACACCGCTTTCAGAAATTGACGTCTCTTCAGAGCCGCGCACCCCTACCGGCTCCCTTGAGTTTGATCGTGTGCTGGGCGGTGGCGTGGTACAAGGCTCCGTCATCCTGATCGGCGGCGATCCGGGCATCGGCAAATCCACGTTAATCCTGCAATCGCTTTATCACATCGCTGCGGGACGCGGAAAAGTGCTTTATGTTTCCGGTGAAGAATCGCCAAGCCAGATTCGGCTTCGTGCCGATCGTTTAAACATTGCCTCGGATGATCTTTACATCCTGGCCGAAACCGCTTTTGAAGAGATTATCGTGCATGCGGACACACTCAAACCGCTTGCGATTGTAATCGACTCCATCCAAACCGTTTATACCCGCCGCATGTCCTCCGCACCCGGCAGCGTCGGACAAATCCGCGAAGTCGCCGCCCAACTCATGTTTTATGCCAAACGCGCCGGCGTCGCGATTTTTATCATCGGGCATGTCACCAAGGAGGGGGCTATCGCCGGTCCGCGGGTGTTGGAACACATTGTTGATGCGGTGCTTTATTTCGAAGGCGGAAAAGACCATGCTTATCGCCTTTTGCGCGGCGTAAAAAACCGCTTCGGCCCCGTGCATGAATTGGGTATTTTTGAGATGAAGGGCGAAGGCTTGCTTGAGGTCGAAAACCCCTCCGGCCTCTTTCTTTCCGAACGCCCCAAAGATGCCGCAGGCTCCGTCGTGATTGTGACACAAGAAGGCACGCGTCCCATGTTGGTCGAACTCCAGGCCCTCGTGAGTCAAAGTTATTTGGGATCGGCCCGACGCATGGCCTTGGGCGTCGATGCCAATCGCGTCTCGCTTTTATTGGCGATTTTGGAAAAACGTGCGGGACTGCATTTAGGGGATCAGGATGTTTTTGTGAATGTAGTGAGCGGGATTCAAATCAACGAACCGGCGATTGATTTGGGCATCGTCGCGGCCCTGGCATCCTCTTTCCGCGACTGCCCCATTGATCCCGAAACGGTTGTTTTTGGTGAGATCGGACTGGCGGGAGAAATTCGCGGCATTCAACGTGCCGAGCAACGCATTCGAGAGGCGGAAAAGTTAGGATTTAAACGCTGTGTTTTGCCGCAACGCAATGCGGAAATGTTACAAAAAGAAAACTTAAACCAATTCAAAATGGCATTGATCGGCGTTTCAGATATTGGCGGAGCCTTAAGGGGCTGTCGGATTTAAAAAACGAGCACGAAGACCACTCTATCGCACCACCGCGGGCGGGGCTTTTAAGCAAAAGGAAAAACAACCTCTCTTAATTCCCAAAATATGAGATTCTCAAGGGGACCGGAGGGGATAAAATCAAGCCTGATTTTCCGCAAGCACTCTGTCCACGGCTTCAAAACACATGGAGATTGCGCGAAAAACTTGGATATAACGAATTGATTATTAAAGAAAAATAAGAAAATGTCCTTTTTTGAAAAAAAGGGGCTAAAGTTTTTGCTCCATCTGCCGATAAGAGGGATAGGAGGACTCCGTATGATTTCAGCAAGCAACAGTGCATTGTCCGGCATTCAAGCCGGACTCAAACGACAGGAAGTTTCGGCGCACAATGTCGCAAATCTCAGCACGGAAGGCTTTAAAAAAGAAACGGTGATGCAAAATGAGGGCAGTACCGGCGGTGTAGTTGTGCATATCGAAAAAAGTACGACCCCCGGCCCGCAGCTTCCTCAGGCCGACGGAAGTTCAAGCGAAGGGTCGAACGTGAACGACGCGGAGGAGGCGGTGAATCAAAATATCGCGGCGGCAACGCTGGGTGCAAACCTGGCGGCCTTGGAAGCCATACAACAAGCAGAGAAAAGCATTATTGATTTGTTTGCGTAGGGAAACATTACGGCTTATCTTTCCCTTCGTGATCCCAGGCTTCAACTTTTCTTTAAACACTGTGGATAGCGGACCAAGATTTAAAGTTCTTTAGCGTAAGTTCGTTTAACATCTTTATGCGAGTCGTTATTTTTGTAAATCTCGGAACAATTCCATATGCACGCAGGATCAATTACACCGTTGCGCGAGAGGCATTTCCTGAGTCTGCAATGGCCGCCTGCGCGGCGGCGAGTCGTGCAATCGGTACGCGATAAGGCGAACAACTCACATAGTTCAAGCCCAGGTGATGGCAAAAGGCAACCGAACTCGGCTCACCGCCGTGCTCGCCGCAAATACCCATTTTGAGTCTTTTTTTGGTGGAACGGCCTTTTTTTACGCCGATTTCCATCAACACACCCAGCCCTTCCCGATCTATTGCCACGAAAGGGTCTTGCGGTAGGATTTCTTTGTCAACATAATCGGGCAGGAATTTTCCGGAATCGTCACGGGAAAGCCCGAAAACCGTTTGCGTTAAATCGTTGGTGCCAAAGGAAAAAAAGTCGGCTTCTTTTGCAATTTGGTCGGCCACAAGCGCAGCACGCGGCAACTCAATCATCGTGCCGACGGTGTAGTTGATTTTCTTTTTATGACGGGTCATCACTTCTTCTGCTTTGGCAATGCAAAGTCCTCTCAATGTGGAGAGTTCATTGACATGAGCCACAAGCGGGATCATGATTTCCGGCATGACGGTGATGCGTTTTTTCGCCAAAACACAGGCTGCCTCAATAATCGCTTCGACCTGCATTTCATAAATTTCGGGATAGGTAATGCCGAGACGGCAGCCGCGATGTCCCAACATAGGGTTAAATTCATGCAGGCTATGGGTTTTTGCCCTAAGGGTTTCGACCGATACGCCCATTTCTTTGGAAAGGATCTCCAAATCCGCGTCGGTCTGCGGTAGAAATTCATGCAAGGGCGGATCAAGCAGACGGATGGTCACGGGAAGCCCCTTCATTTCCTTTAAGATTTCGATGAAATCGGATTTCTGCATGGGCAATAATTTTTCGAGTGCCTTTTTTCGACCTTCCAGGGTTTCAGACAAGATCATTTCACGAACAGCGGTGATGCGGTCTTCCTCAAAAAACATGTGCTCTGTCCGGCAAAGGCCGATGCCTTCCGCACCAAAACGCCGGGCCACGGCGGCGTCGCGCTGATTGTCGGCATTGGTGCGCACTTTGAGTTTTCGGATGTTATCGGCCCAGCCCATCAGTGTTTTAAACGAGGCGCCGAGCTTGGGCTGGATGAGTTCGGCTTTTCCGAGAATGACTTCGCCCGTGGAGCCGTTGAGGGTAATGTAATCCCCTTCTTTCACGGTAACGCCCCGCGCGGTAAAACTTTCGGCGGCTTCGTGAATGGTAATTTCACCACAGCCGGCCACACAGCATTTGCCCATGCCGCGTGCCACAACGGCGGCATGAGAGGTCATGCCGCCGCGCGCGGTGACGATGCCTTCGGCGGCATGCATGCCGCCGATATCATCGGGAGATGTTTCTGCGCGCACCAAGATGACTTTTTCGTGATGCTCGGCCATGCGCTCGGCCTCTTCCGCACTAAACACGACTTTTCCGATCGCCGCGCCCGGTGAGGCGGGCAGGCCTTGTGCGATGACGTTTAATTCGGCATTGGGATTGATCATGGGATGCAGCAATTGATCGAGCTGGTGGGGATCAATCCGGGAAACGGCGACTTTTTGCGTGATGAGCTTTTCACCCACCATGTCCACGGCGATTTTGAGTGCGGCGGCGGTGGTGCGTTTTCCGATGCGGCTTTGCAGCATGTAGAGCTTACCGTCCTGAATCGTAAACTCAATGTCGAGCATGTCTTTGTAGTGTTTTTCGAGTTTTTGATAAATGGACATCAGGTCTTTATATGCGCCCGGCAGTTTCTTTTTGAGTGCGCTGATGGGAAGCGGCGTGCGAATGCCCGCAACCACGTCTTCGCCTTGCGCATTGAATAAAAACTCGCCGAAAAATTTCTTTTTTCCCGTCGAAGGATCACGTGTAAAAGCCACGCCGGTGCCGGAGGTTTCTCCCAAATTTCCAAAAACCATGGCCACAACACTCACACCCGTACCCCAGGTATCGGGAATATTATTCAAGCGGCGATAGGTTTTTGCGCGTTTGCCAAACCAGGAGTTGAAGACCGCATCAATCCCGAGTCGAAGCTGCTCCAGCGGGTCTTCCGGGAAGGGTTTGCCCGTATCTTTGAGTACAATTTCTTTAAAAGCGGTTACGAGGGCCTTGAGGGAGTCCACACTTAAATCCGTATCCGAATACGCACCCGTGACGATTTTTTGCTCTTCGAGTGTGCGTTCAAAACGCTCGCGATTGACCCCCAATACGACATTGCCAAACATGGCGACAAAACGCCGGTAGGCATCGTAGGCAAACCGTGCGTTCTTGGATCGCGCAATCAGGCCTTGTACGGTTTCATCATTGAGGCCGAGGTTGAGCACGGTATCCATCATGCCCGGCATAGAGGCGCGTGCGCCGGAGCGCACGGCGACGAGCAGGGGATTTTTATTGTCGCCGAATTTTGTGCCGATAGACTTTTCAACTTTTTTCAGGGCTTTCAGCGATTCTTCCCACATGCCTTTGGGATATTTTTTATTGAGCGTGTAATATTCAAGACAGGCCTCGGTCGTAATCGTAAAACCGGAGGGAACAGAGATTCCAAGATGGGACATTTCCGCCAGCCCGGCACCTTTTCCGCCCAGCAGGTTTTTCATATCGCCGCGCCCCTCGGCCTTGCCATCCCCAAAATAATAGACGTATTTCTTTTTAGCCATTCAAAATCTCCTAATTGATGCGCAGCGTGTGGCCGGGTCTTGCCGGCGGATTAAGGTTCGTTATTTTAAGCATGTTGCTTACTCTTCCACAATTTTTGAAAAGTCGCCGAAACCGGAAAAGGGTCTGCTGACAGCATACAAGAGACTCAAACGGTTTTTTCGCACGGCTTCATTTTTGTCCATGACCATGACATCATCGAAAAATTGATTGAGCGGATCATTCAAAGTTGAAAGCTGCGTCAATGCTTCAGCATAAGACCGCCGGGACAGGAGATGTGCAATCGCTTCATGAACGGCCGCATATTTCATATATAAGTTTTTTTCTGAGGCATGAATAAAAGCCGCTTCATCGACTTCGCCTTCAAAACCGTCCGGCAAAATCCGGGCAACGCGTTTGTAAACCGTAATCAGGGCGCCGAAAACCGCTTCTTTGGAGAAGGCGCTGAGGGCCTCGGCGCATTCCACGATAATACGCGGTTTATTGAGTTTTGTTGCAAGCGCCGCTTCCCGCAGATCGTAGCGAATTTCACGTGAATGCTGTAAATACGAATCAATTCTAAGCTTAAAAAAGGCGGTTATTCTATCAGAAAGATCCGGGACATAAAAGGTTCCATGAGACTCATAATGTTGAACAGCTTTTTTGATGAGATTTTCCAGAGAAAAATCATAAAAAGAGGCGTTCTCTACGAGAATTTGAATCGTGCCCAGTCCTTGACGGCGCAAAGCATAGGGGTCTTCCGATCCCGTTGGAATCAGCCCCACACCAAAGCAGCCGACAATTGTATCAAGTTTGTCGGCGATGGCCAGTACCTGACCGATTTGCGTCTTTGGGAGTATGTCTCCGGCATGTTTCGGCAAATAATGTTCTTCAATGGCTTTTGCCACAGAGGGCTCTTCACCGTCCAGCGCGGCATAAACCCGTCCCATTGTGCCCTGAAGTGAGGTGAATTCACGCACAACGCCGGTTACCAAATCGTTTTTGCAAAGATGGGCGGCGCGTTCGAGATCGGAAATCGCGTTGCTGTCCCACTTCAGCTTATGTGCGATAAAGATAGACAGGGTTTTGATGCGCTCCACTTTTTCAAAAACAGAGCCCAGTTTCTCTTGAAACATTACTTGTTTCAGATCTTCATTGCGAGCGGATAAGGGCCGTTTGCGGTCCTGATTAAAATAAAACCGGGCATCGTGAAGTCGGGCGCGCAGTACTCGTTCATTGCCTGTTTGAATGAGAGAGAGGTCTTCCGCATCGATATTCAAAATTGTAATAAAGTGCCGCAGCAATTCACCGTTTTTTCCATAAAGCGGGAAATAACCCTGATGTTCGGCCATTGCAGTAATGATAATTTCTTTTGGAATTTTCAAAAACATCTGATCAAAATTCCCGCAAATCGTTTTAGGATATTCGACGGAGTAGGCCGCTTGCCAAAGCAAAGCTTCATCCGATAAATCCAGTTCAGCCTGTTTTTCTTTTGCCAAGGCTTCCATCTGCGATGTAATCACACGAACCCGCTCCTCCGGGTCAATTATCACGAAACGGCGGGCAAGTTCGGATTGGTAATTTTCAAAACCGGCAACGGAAAAGGTTTCCGGCGCCATAAGGGGGTGGCCCCGTGTGCGGCTGCTTGATGACACACCCGCAAAAGAAAAAGGAATCACTCTGTTGCCGTAAAGGGCCAGGATCGAACGGATGGGTCGGACAAAAGCGGTGCCGGATGCATTCCACCGCATGGAGCGGGGAAAACTCAGACTGCCGATGATCTGCGGAAGCAGCGTTTCCAGTAATTTGGCCGTGCTTTCGCCAATCTTTATTTTTCTTAAAACAAGGTATTCGCCTTTTTTCCCCTTCGCCGCCGCACCCAGTGTTGCGGCATCTTCAAGCCTCATCTCCGATAGCGGGAGGTGCTGTGATTTCGCAAAACCTGTTGCAGCTTTTGTGGGCTTCCCGTCCGCGGCAAAAGCCGCGCGTTTGGGCGGGCCGACCACAATTTCCGTTCTTGTTTCCTGTGAAGCGGCCAAGGCGGCGCAATAGAGGGTCATCCGTCTCGGTGTTCCAAAAACCTGTAGTTCAGAAAAAGCCAGTGCCGCCTGCGTGAAGCATTTTTTTGTCACTTCAGGCAATGCGGTTAAGGTTTGAGGCAACACATTTGAAGGAATTTCTTCCACCCCGATTTCGAACAGCAGCGGCAGCATATCGGCCGACGCTGTTTTAGTCTCTTGAGCCGATTGTATCTTCATTTTTTAAGGAGAGGGAACCCTGCTGCTTCCCGTTGCGCCGAATAAGCCGCAGCACAGGCCCGCGCCAGTGCGCGAACCCGTGTGATGTATCCGGTGCGCTCCGTCACGGAAATCGCGCCGCGCGCATCCAAGAGATTAAAATAATGGGAGCTTTTCATACAATGATCATAGGCGGGAATCGGCAGGTTTTTTGAAATCAAGGCCAAACCCTCTTGTTCTGAGCGGTTAAACCCTTCTTTCAAAAAATCAACATTCGCCGCATTAAAATTGTGTTCCGAAAATTGCACTTCCGCCTCATGATGCACATCGCCGTATTTTATTTCATCCGTCCAGGCCAGATCATAAACACTGTCCACCCCTTGCAGGTACATCGCAACGCGTTCCAGACCATAGGTGATTTCAACAGAGGTGGGTTCAAGCACAATCCCGCCGATTTCCTGAAAATAAGTAAATTGTGTCACCTCCATGCCGTCCAGCCGGACTTCCCAGCCCAAACCCCAGGCCCCCAAGGTCGGGGACTCCCAATCGTCCTGCACAAAACGAATGTCATGATCTTTAAGTGACAAGCCAAAAGAAGCCAGGCTTTGCAAATAGAGGTCTTGAATATTTTCCGGCGCAGGTTTTAAGAGGACTTGATATTGATAATAATGTTGCAAGCGATTTGGATTTTCGCCGTAACGGCCATCCGCAGGGCGACGTGAAGCCTGGACATAAGCCGTCTTCCAGGGCTCCGGCCCCAAGGCCCGCAAAAAAGTCGCAGGGTGAAAAGTGCCCGCCCCCACTTCATTGTCGTAGGATTGATGGAGGATGCAGCCCTGTTCGGCCCAAAATCGGTGCAGGGAAAGAAACAGTTCCTGAAAGGTCAAACTTTTCTGCCGGATTGATAACACGAAGCGGGCTTTCCTTGATGCCGGGTGTGCGGAGCCGAATATGCGGGCTCAAAGTACCAAAACAACTGAATTACTGTCAATGGCATTCAGGAAGCCCTGATTCAGTCTGTGTTGAATCAGGGCTTCCTGAAAGAAGATGTTCAGGCTATTGGAAAGACCGGCCGCCCTGAAATGTTGGTCCGGGGTTTTTTATAAACCGCTGCGCCGATTTTCCCGTGATGTGCGAAAGCGTGTGTTTAAAAATCGCCTCACATTCTTTTTGAATCTGTAAAGAAGGCCGCAGCCGATGCGCGCGAAGATAGTCCATTTTTTGCGAGGCGCTTAAAAAAGCGCGTGTGCCCTGACTCATGGGGATTAAGGGCATGGTGTTTTGTCCGCATTTTGCGCAAAGCGCCCCGCCTGCGCCGGGAGAAAAATAAAGTGTTTCGGGCTTTCTCCGTTTAAAGGGCAAGCGGCATTTGAGGCAGGCCTCCCAATGCGGCTGATAACCGCTGCATGCAATCAGTCGGCTCATGAACAGCATAACGGAAAGGGGCGGGTCTTTTTTTGCTTCCAAAAACCTCAAACCTTGCAGCAGCAAGTCAAAAACCGCTTCATTGGCTTGTCCGTCCGGGGTCATTTGCCGGACGAGATCGACCATGCGCGAAGAGCGTTCGATGCCGCCCCAATCTTCACGCAGGCTTTGGAAGGAGTGGATAATGTCGCATTGCTCAATGCGGGCCAATTTTTCCGCGCCTTTGTCAAAAAAAACGAGCTTGCAGTGCGTGAAGGGCTCCAGGGCCGCACCAAAACGGCTTTTCATACGGCGTGCCCCTTTGGCCACGCCCTTGAGTTTTCCCCGTTCGTTTGTAAAAAAAGTAATCAGCTTGTCGGCTTCACCCAGACGAATACCGCCGAGTACGATTGCAGGAGTAGAAAAAAGCGCCATATCAGCTTCGTCACCGAATAAACGTTGCAATAAAAAAACAAAAAGATTTTAAGGGCTCTCTCCTTTTTTTACAAGTTTCCGCGCGTTTTCGCCTCTCTTCTCCCGCAGGGCATTGTCAGCCCTCAAGACGATATGCTACAACCCTGTTTTATTTCAGAAACATAAGGTACAGTAAAAAGAATGATGACCGACAAATTAAAAAGACAAGCCCCCCCGCTCCAAAAAAATCAAACCCCTCGTTTTTTTCTTGCACAGATCGCCTGCTTCATGCTGGTTTTTTTATCTTCAACGGCACTGGCAGCGCCGACTTCCTTTATCGCAGAAGTGGTTGCCGTCTTAGCGGGAGATACACTCAAGGTCTTAAAATCCAGACAAGTCATGGTTGTGCGTCTGCAAGGCATCGACGCTCCCGAAAAGACCCAACGCTACGGGCAACAAGCCAAAGATTTCACGGAAGGTGTTGCGTTTGGAGAGAAAGTCGTGGTTAACGTCAAAGGCATTGACCGCGATGAAAACATCGTCGCCGAAGTCGTGATGGAAGACGGACGAAGCCTCAACCGGGAAGTTGTCAAAGCCGGTTTTGCCTGGTGGCACCGGGAGCATTCGGAAGACCTTTCCTTGTGGCGACTCGAAGATAAAGCCCGCGAAGCAAAACTGGGGCTGTGGTTGGGTGAAGATCCGGTGCCGCCCTGGGAATTTAGAGAAAGCATGGGGGGGCGATAAACCCCGTTTTCCCGGCACGGGCCGAATGCGGCCGTGCCTCCCAGTTCATTAAGAACGCCTCCCCCCTGGACACACCCCGCCCGAAATAGACTAAAATAAAAGCATGAACATGAAGCGGATATTGAAACCTTTTTGCACAGTCTTCCTGATATGGATCGTCTCCTTTATCCATTCCCCCGCTTTTGCAAGATCGGATGCACGGTTTCAGTCGAGAGACCGATCCTCATTCGATGACGCCTTTGTTTTTGTTCCGGGCGGCTGTTTTGAAATGGGCGATGATTTTTCCGAAGGGCCGCATCCCGGCAAACCGGTTCATGAGGTCTGCATCAGTGATTTTTACTTAGCAAAATATGAAGTCACCGTCGCGGACTTTCGTGATTTTGTCAAAGCAACGGCCTATCTAACCGATGCGGAAAAAGACGGGGGCTGCCTTTCCTGGATGGGCACCGGATGGCGCAAGTATGAAGGAGTGGTATGGAAGCGCCCCGGTTTTTCACAAACGGCGCGGCATCCGGTCGTCTGCATTTCTTGGCAGGACGCCTCGGCTTATATTCTCTGGAAGCGGGAACAAACAGGCCTGCATTATCGTCTGCCGACAGAGGCCGAGTGGGAATATGCGGCCCGGAGCGGGGGCAAATACGTGAAAGGGCCGGGTGACGATCGTGAATTAAAACACTATGCCTGGTATCGGGACAATGCGGAGGGGAAAACCCATGCCGTCGGACAAAAAAAAGCCAACGGACTCGGATTGCACGACATGAGCGGAAACGTTTGGGAATGGGTGCAAGACCCTTATGACAAAGACTATTATGCGCACAGCCCAAGAAACAACCCGCAAGGCCCCGCCACCGGCAAAGGCCGGGTCATGCGAGGCGGCTCTTGGTACAATCCGCCGCAGGGGCTCCGTGCCACGCATCGCAACTGGACGCATGCCTTTAAACGCTACACCAGCCTGGGTTTTCGGCTGGCGCTTACAAAATAAAACAGGAACATTATTCTTGAGGCTTCTCTCGCCGTCTTGACAAAATGATCCCTGTCCCGTAATAATCGCGCCTGATCCGGGGCACACAATGACCTTTCCAAACACCAAAGAGAAAATTGAAACGAAAATGAAAGACCTGCTGCTTGCCACAGAAGTAGATGTCATTGACGAAAGCTGGAAACATGCGGGACATGCGGCGGCCGGAGGCGGAGGTCATTTTATCGTCCATCTGGTCTCTGAAAAATTTGAAGGCGTCTCCTTGCTGGACCGCAATCGCATGATTTTTGACGCACTCAAAGAAGAAATGAAACAGGAAATTCATGCCTTGGTGATTAAAGCCAAGACTCCCGGCGAAAAAAAGCGTCTTTAAATTTTACACAGCTTCATCAAAGCCTGCTTAACCCCTTCAATTAAAACAGGGTTTAGTCAGAAAATGGCTGCCTCAAACGCAGAAAAGAAACCGGACAAGGACGCCCCCTGGCTTGCCCGCGCCAAAGCGGGAGATTTTGAAGCCTTTGAATACTTGGTCAATCGTCACGAAAAACGTCTCTACGCTTTTGCGATGCACATTCTTCGTAACCGGGAAGATGCCGAAGATGCCGTGCAATCCACCTTTATCAAGGCCTTGGAACACCTGCAAGATTTTCGCGAAGCCGCCGCATTCGGCACCTGGCTCACGCGCATCGCCGGAAACACCGCGCTAACATTTCTACGAAAGCGAAAAAACAACCCCGTTTCACTCAATGAAGCCACAGATGAAAATGAAGAAGGTTTTATTCCGCATCCTGATTTTATTGCCGATTGGTCTCACGATCCGGCAAAAAAGCTGGAACAAGATGAGTTGCAAACAATTTTAGATGGGGCGATTGAGGCCCTTCCAGAAAAACACCGCCTGGTTTTTATGCTGCGGGATGTGGTCGGGATGCGAATTGACGAAACTGCGAAGGTCTTGGGTATCAGTGCGGCGAATGTGAAAGTGCGGCTTTTGCGTGCGCGGCTGGCCCTGCGTGAAACCCTGACCCGGCGATTTGGAGATGAGGCCAAACGCATTTTTCAAACACATGACCACGGGACGGAACAGATGGATAAAACCTCGGCGCAGTTGCTCCTGCAAAGTTATCAGGCATGAAGGGCGCAAAACGATGAAGTGTGAAGACATGCTGCGAATGCTGAACGACTATGTGGATCAAGAAATTGATCCGGCCGTCTGCGATCAATTTGAAGCCCATTTGGAAGACTGCAATCCCTGTCAAGTCGTCGTCGATACCATCCGCAAAACCATCAAACTCTACAAAGAAGGCGAAGTTTACGAAATCCCCATTGCATTTCGAGACCGTCTTCACCAAACACTGCGTGAACGCTGGCTTCAAAAGAACGACAACAAAACCTAGGGTGTGGCGACACTCAAAGTATTAATCAGAGCCTCCTTACGTTCGTAATCCCAAGATAAACCTTTTCCCTATCTCAAGCTTCAGAAAAATTCTTTTAAAAATTTTGTAACTTTTTGCCGCTTCAGGGGTCTATTACATTAAAAGGAAGCTCTGATTCAACCCAGACTTAATCAGAGCTTCCAAAAGAACCTGAATAGATAAGGAGGCAAAACAATGACCATCGAACGCGCCCTTCGGATTATCGCCGGTACCTTTATTATTTTGAGTCTGACACTGGCCCAGGTGCACAGCCCCTACTGGCTGCTGTTCACCGCCTTTGTCGGCTTGAACCTGTTTCAATCGGGCTTCACCAACTGGTGTCCGATGATGTGGTTTTTAAAAAAGCTTGGCCTGCATCACAGCGCAGGCGTATAACAATCAAGGGGGAAAAGCCATGCAATGCAATGTGGGGAAAAAAGATAAAATCGCCAGAATTATTTTGGGTGTCGTGTTCATCGGCGCCGGATTTGCGGCCGGCAGTTGGTGGGGCGCACTCGGTCTGATTCCGCTTTTGACCGCTTTGGCGGGATGGTGCCCGGCCTATCGCCTTCTTGGGATTTCAAGCTGCTCAAAGCCGGGAAAGCCCCGCGACGCGCGTAAATTCTCCGGACACAGCGCGGGATAATCGGTTTTCATTTTCACGAAGGCGGATCATGAAACATATTTTGAATCATCCCAAAATGATCACGGTATTCATGGCGCTGACGAGCGTCGGATTTATCCTGGTAGCGGCGCTTCCGAGTCTGTGGCCGGGGAAATTCCCCGCGCTGAATGCCATCCATGTCGATACCGATCCTGAAAACATGCTGCCCGCGGATGAGCCGACCCGTGTGTTTCATGATGCGATGAAAAAGAAGATGTCGCTTTACGACATGCTCGTCTTGGGCGTCGTGAATGAACGGCACCCGGAAGGCGTCTTTAATGCGGCCTCTTTAAAGAAGGTATTTGAACTCACGGAATACGCGAAAACCCTGCGCTGGCCCGATCCTG
>Ga0256830_1000575_pt1 | contig 28585 bp, 29 predicted proteins | sample 128326metaG_FD_190537 | JGI IMG/M metagenome (GOLD analysis project Ga0256830, IMG submission 190537) | Hydrothermal vent microbial communities from Lau Basin, Pacific Ocean - 128-326 | ecosystem: Environmental > Aquatic > Marine > Hydrothermal vents | place: Pacific Ocean: Lau Basin | collected... | reverse complement strand
GGAAGACCTCCGCCGCCTATGCGCTTGCAAGAGATTTAAACTACGACTACATCGAGCTCAACGCCAGCGACTGGCGCACCAGGGATGTGATAAACCGCATCGTGGGCAGCGCCTCCCGCTTCGGCACGCTTGACCCGGCAAGGGAGAAGAAGGTGATAATCCTGGACGAGGTGGACGGAATTCATGGCAGAGCCGAGTACGGGGGCCTGGCGGCGCTGAAGAAGCTCATAACCGGGAGCAGGCATCCCATAATCCTCATAGCCAACGACCCATGGAAGCTTCCTCCGGAGTTCAGGGGCTTAACCCAGATGGTGGAGTTCAAGCGCATAAACCAGCGCACTGTTCTGCGCGTGCTAAAGGAAATCTGCCGCCGCGAGGGTATAGCCGCGGAGGAGAAGGTTCTCAAAATAATAGCCGCCAACTCCAACGGAGACCTGAGAAGCGCCATAAACGACCTCCAGGCTCTTGCCGAGGGCAGGCGCAAGCTCACCCTTAAGGATGCTGAGCTGCTCACCATGCGCGATGTGGAGATAAAGATCTTCGACACCCTCGTGAGAATTCTCAAGACCGAGAGCATAGAGCGCGCCAGGGAGGCGGTACGTGAGAGCGGCGAGGACCCAGATACGATACTGAAGTGGCTGGCCGAGAACCTTCCGCTGGAGTACCGCGACGCGCAGGACCTTGCAAGAGCCTACAACTACCTCTCCCGCGCTGACGTCTTCCAGGGCAGGATACTGCGCCGCCAGGACTGGGGGCTGATGAGCTACATGATAGACCTGATGAGCGCTGGCGTGGCGCTTGCAAAAAAGAGGAAGTACCCCGGATACACCCGCTACCAGTATCCGAAGATTTTTGCGATGTACGCCCAGACGCGGGGAGAGAGGCAGAGCTTGGATGCCCTCGCCGGGAAGCTGCAGGGGAAGAGGGACGCCCATACAAAGATTCACGCCTCGAGGAGGGTGATAAAGGAGCAGTTCATCCCTATGTTAAGGCACGTGATGAAGCATGCGCCCGAGATGGCGGCGCTCGCGGCGAGCGAGCTGGAGCTCGAGCTTAAGGAGATAAAGCTTCTTGCAGAGGACGAAAAGCTGGCGCAGGAAATTGCGCGCAGGGCTGAGGAGATAACAAAAGAAAGAATGAGACGGCTCGCGAAGGGAGACAGGACGAAGCAGGTCTCCCTGTGGGAGTTTTAGGCTTATTCTCTGGGATACTTCCCCCTGCTCAGGAAGTAGGACTTTCTGCGAAGGGCGTTCATCACTGTGCGCGCGCTCACCATTCCCACTATCTTACCCTCGTCGTCCACCACCGGGAGGTGGCGCACATAGCGCCCCATCATGCGCTCCGCCGCCTCCTCCACCGGCGCGTCCTGGTGCACCGTGGTTATGACCCTGCACATCACGTGCTTCAGCTCTGTGCCGCACATTATGTCCACGAGCGATGTTTTCTGCGTGTCCAGGTTCTTAACAACCACCTCGCGCAGCATGTCGCGCTCTGTGAACATGCCTATGGGATCTGTGGGCGTGCCCACGATGACGCTGCTTATGTTCTTTCTGACCATTATCTTCGCGGCCTCTGCAATCGTGGTATCGGGGGGTACAAAAGTCGGGGCGTGCATTATCTCCTTGACCTTCATGTCCCATTATGATAATCTTCACATTATAAATAACTTCCGACACCGGGTATAGGAGAGCCTCAGCCACCTTCCTCGAAGTACAGCTCTGTGCAGTACCCGTGGCTCCTCAAAATGGTGTCGGCCTCCCTTAGGGAATGCGTTTCTGCCACCAGCTTGGATACCCGGCTGAACTCAAACACATGCCCGGGAGAGAAGTAGAAGGTAACGAGGGCGCACGGCGTAAGATACACACTGCGCTTCCCTGCTCTTATACTGTACGCACCGTACTTTCCCCTACCCGCCTCCACCACAAGCCTGCTCGCCTCTGTTGCACTGGCTGAGGCGATGCGCTCCATGAGTTCCAGATCCCGGGGAGTTGCTCCCCTGGCTCCGAGCAGTGCACCCCTTGCCGCAAGCTCCGCGATGTTGCGGTTGAGCTCTTCCAGGGTTAGCTCCCCATCGCTGCCATAGCCTATCACCCCGAGTACACTCGGCACCTTCAGCTTTGCCAGGGTGGCCACCATTATCCCGTCAGCCAGAGGGCTCTGTATCCCCGGCTCATCACCCCTCGCAAGAGAGTCGCCACCCACGTCTATGCCAACAACCAGGTCTATGCCGAGCTTTTCCATCGCCCTGTCAAGGGCCCTCACCGTGCCCCAGACTCCGCCGCTTATGTCCAGGAGGAGAACCTCCCTGCCCAGGATGCTGGAGGCGGCACTCTCCGTAAATGTGGTACCGTATCTTGTTCTCGTCTGGGGGTTTGCGAGAGCCACACCTTCGCATACTCTGGTTATGTTCTCCAGCTCATCTATTTGCCTCGGTCCTGGTCTGGGGTCAACCACACGGCGCTCCCAGGTCAGACCTCCGAGAAGGGTGTCGGTTCCGAACAGCGACAGGTAGCTCGCAGTGGGTATGCAGCCTATTACGTCGCCACCCCCGCCGATACCTATCACCAGCGCCTTTCTTGCCCTCTTTGCCACCTCTTCCAGAGACATGCTACCGCATTATGCCAAGACGTTAACCTTGAGTATAAAAACCATGCTCACCCCCGGAGTTAAAGCGGTGCTGGAGAAGCAGGGGTATCGCATAGTTGGCAGGCACTCCGCAGTGAAGCTGTGCCACTGGCTCAGGGAGCGTCTGCTCAGAAAGCGTGCCTGTTACAAGGCGAAGTTTTACGGAATAGAATCCCATCGCTGCCTGCAGATGACCCCCAGTGTGGCATGGTGCCAGCACCGCTGCCTCTTCTGCTGGCGTCCCGTGGAGCACACCCTCGGGCCTGAGCTCGGCAATGAAGTTGACGAGCCCGAAGCAATAGTGGAGGGTGCTCTGGAGGCGCAGCGCTCACTGCTCAGCGGATACGGGGGCGAAGAGCGTGTAACTCAGGAAGAGTTCCGGGAGGCGCTGTCTCCAAACCACGTGGCAATCTCCCTGGCGGGGGAACCCACCAACTACCCCAGGATAGCAGAGCTTGTGGAGGAGTTCAACCGGAGGGGTATGAGCACCTTCCTGGTTACCAACGGCATGCATCCAGAGCGCATCGCCGAAGTTGAGCCCACCAGCCTGTACCTCTCCCTGATATCTCACAGTGAGGAGCTGTACCGCAGGATAAATGTGCCCCGCGTCAGAGACGGGTGGAAGAGGCTGATGCAGAGCCTGGAGGCTATGAGCGCCAGCAGGGCCAGGAAGGTGGTGCGCATCACTCTGGTGAGGGGCTACAACCTTGAGGAGCCGGAAGCCTTTGCGCCCCTTATAGAACGCGCCAGCCCGGACTTCATAGAGGCGAAGGGCTATGTACACGTGGGCTACTCCAGAAGGAGGCTTACAAGGCAGCACATGCCCTCCTGCGATGAGGTGGAGAACTTCGCAAGAGCCCTTGCCGAAGCCACCGGGTACAGGGTGATAGACTTCTCCAGTGAGAGCAAGGTTTTTCTTCTTAGAAGGTGAGGCATCCCCATGGAGCTGAAGGAGATAATCGCCCAGATCAGGCGGGAGCTTGACGCCAGGGATGCGCGCCGCGAGGAAGTATTTGCGGTGGCGCGGGAGATACGGAGGCTCTCAACACGGGCAATGAGGGAGATACACCAGGACAACCACTCCACAGCCCTCGCACTCATAAGAGAAGCCGCCGGATTTATCTCAGGGCTGGAGGAGGATGATTTCAGGTTCAGTCTGCTGCAGGAGGCGGTGCAGGAGTATGTGGAGGCGGTGCTTACCTTTCACCTTCTCCGGGGGGAGAAGATTCCATCACACCGCGAGCTCCGCGTGCCACCGGAGTGGTATCTTCTGGGCCTGGCCGACGTGGTGGGTGAGCTCAGGAGACATGTACTCGAGCTGCTGCGCAGAGACGAGCTGGAAAGAATAGACCACCTTCTGGATTTGATGGACGAGATAACCAACGAGCTGAACTCGCTGGTGTACCCGAACGCCATAGTGGCAATAAAGCGGAAACAGGATGTGGCCAGGATGATAATGGAGCGCACACTTGGTGAGGTGACCCTGGCGAAGAAGGAGAGTGAGCTGCGACGCGTGCTGGAGGAGCTGCACAGTTCTCTAAAGTAGTCTCAGATTATGAAAAAACTATTTATTACCTCCCGGGCAAGGGTTGGTATATGAGCGTCTCCTTTGTCTATCCCCTGGAGAGCGGTATGCTGGTGCTCAGGAGAGTTGCAGCCGGGGAGAGGGTGCTCTTCACAGGCACCGCGCAGGAGAGGATGAGGGCTGTGAGGAGTTTTATTGCGGGCTCCCTCCCCGGTGGGAGGATTCTGTACTGCTATCCGGCGGACAGAGGTGCAGTACCGGAGCCGGAGCATGCGGTGGTGTGGAAGCTGTGCACCTCTGAAAGCGAGCTGAAGGGGATTGCACAGAGGCTGGAGGATTTTGCGGCTGAGAGTGAGCGCACATCAGTGGTGCTTGACTTCGGCGGCCACCTCATGGAAGGGGTGACGGTGTTTTTGAAGGACATTTTCGAGAGGCTTCCGGATGTAACCTTTATGACATGTCTCGATGTGAGGGATGTGAATGCACAGCTTTTCGAAGAGCTCGTCCGGGTTCATACTCTGCTCATCATCTCCACTGATGCGGAGAGGACGTTTGTAACCCCCCTGCCTCTTCCGGAAGCAGATACAGGAGATGTGGATGTGCTCTCTGCAAGGGTGGTGGACGGCCTGATTAAAAAGTTCCTCGACCTGGTGGTGCTCTCAGTACTCCAGGAGGGACCCATGCACGGATACAGTATAATAAAGACGATATTCCAGAGGAGCGGTGTGCTTGTAAGTCAGGGGATGCTCTATCCCCTGCTGAAACAGCTTGAAAGCGAGGGGCTGGTAGCCCGTGAGTGTGACAGGAAGGGCAGAGGAAAGGTTTATACACTCACACCCGGTGGACAGGAGAAGGTGAGGAGGGGAAGAAGGGAGCTTCAATCTGCGCTGGCCTACCTCCTGGGCTTTATGGGAGGCGGAAGCTCAATCTCACCGTGAAGTTCGCTGATACGTCTGAGGCGGGAGGTTATCTGTTCTATCTCCTCCTCGGAGAGGGTAACCCTGCTTTCCATTTCCCGCAACCGGGATTCCAGCAGCTTCATCCTGTACAGAAGAACGACATTTAGGAGAAGACTCACGCCAAAAAGGATGTACAACAGCTTCAGGGTTGTGTACACGTCCATTTCTTCTACCCCACGGGCTTTTTTATTCTCATTCCGGTACAGCTGAGGATGTGCTCCACCGGCAGGGGCATTAGTGTGGTGTTTTCTGCTCCGCCACCGCAAGGTGCCACGGTTATGGACGTGTCCATTCACGGCCTCCATCGTCAATTTTGAGAGGGGGGCTCCTTTCCCTCCGAAGAACTCTTCCCCTGCTCCGCATCCGGAGTAATGCCCAGATTTTGAAGAGACTCCGCTGCACAGTTTCTCACCCATTCACTCTCGTCCTGGAGAGCCTTCCTGAGGGCCTCCACTGCACGCTCATCCTCTATCTTGCCCAGCGCTGAAGCTGCCACGGTGCGCACCATCTCGTCTTCGTCCCGAAGAGCCTCTATAAGGGGCTCCACTATACGCTCGTCTTTTACACCATCAAGAGCAGATACTGCGCAGTACCTCACAGTGCTCTCCTCGTCCCCCAGCGCCTCTATCAGGGGCTCAATGGCACGCTCACCGCCGCTCTTCCACAGGGCGGAGGCTGCTATTCTGCGCACATTCGGATCACTGTCCTTGAGGCAGGATATCATTATATCCAGCACCCTGTCGTCTGTGTAACCGGAGAGGGCTGAAATGATTTCCCTGCGCACCACCTCGTCTTCTTCTGTGTAGAAGGCATCGATGAGGGGCTCAACTGTCTCCTCACTTCCAATGCTGCCCAGCGCCCTCGCAGCACTGGCACGCACAGTGCTCTCCCCGTCTCCCAGCGCCTCTATCAGGGGCTCAATGGCACGGGCATCACCTATCCTGCCCAGCGCCCTCGCAGCACTGGCACGCACCCTGGTATCACTGTCCTTCATCGCCCTTATCAGGGGTTCAACCGCCCTGGGACTTTTCATCACACCCAGCGCCTTGGCGGCACTTGCCCTTACTATACTATCCCTGTCAAAGAGGGCATTTATGATGGGCCTGATGGCCTGCTCCTCATCTATCCTGGAGAGGGCTGAAGCTGCAACACTCTTGGCGAGAACCTCACTCTCCTCCACATCCTCCCCCGCACCCTCCACATCCTCCAGCATGGAGCGCACCAGCTGTTCTATATCCTCTTCAGTTGGCTCGCGGATGTTGAGCCTTCTCAGCAGCTCGCACCTGTCAAGGTCCTCGGCTTCACACCGCGTCTCATGGGCGAGCAGTTTCTCGGCAAGAGGCTCCGGCAGAAATACGGTTGGCAAACCGCTGCTGTCCACACCCCTGAAAACGGAGCCCAGTTTGGCGAGTCTGGCTATTGCGGAGTCGACATCACCGCCCAGCAGCCGCTTAAGCTCATTGTAGGTTGCTCTTCCGCCGCCGGTGGACAGCATCCTGAACAGCTGCTTTGCTGTCTCATCCTCCCTGAGCAGCTCCCCTGCCCTGTCCACCTTTGCGCGATTTATAAACATCTGCCTCAGCATGGACCTGTACTCCTCATCTATACTGTAGCTTCCTCCCCTCTTCCTTACAAAATCAAGCTTTTCAAGATTTTCCAGGGCACCCCTGAAATCGGTCTCGGCAAAATCTGAGAGGAACACCGAAAGGGCCACTATCTTCATCAGCTCCCTCTGCACAGGGGACTCGCTGAAAGCAAGTATCTCCAGAAGCATTGCGGTTGCTGGTGAGGAGTCCACAAGCTCGATGAGGGAGGTTATCCTGTTGTACAGCTGCTGGTCTGCTATCATATCCCTGTGGGAGATGAGAACTGAATACGCATCGTCGTAGGAGTATTCCTCTATGGATTCCACAACCAGACTTGAGTCCATCAAACCCTCCAGCGCTTTCTCACCAAAGGTGCGGTACAGCCCCAGGCGGGAAAGGGCCACAACCCCCGCAAGCCTTCCCCTGAGATAGAGCAGGCTGATGTTTTCAATTCTGGTTTTTGCCCTCACCACGCCTGTAAATTTTGACCTCTCTATAAACTTCCTCACATCCTTCAGACTTCTGAACTCCCTCTCAACCTTCACACCCCTGGGGAGCTGTACCCCGGTCCTCTCCTCCTCTTCATCATCCAGCAACCTGCCAAGCCACTCGTACATAGCTCATCCAGCCTTTATTCTGTCAAGCGCCTCAGCGGCGCAGTGCCTTACCCAGGGGTCATCGTCCCGAAGCGCCTCTATAAGGTGGGGAACTGCCTCCGGCATTCCCAGCTTGCCCAGCGCTGAAGCTGCCACGGTGCGCACCATTCTGTCCTCATCCTTAAGTGCCCTGACCAGCTGATGGAAAGCCTCCCTGCTGGGATAGTTGTCAAAGAAGGATGCGGCAGAGTACCTGACTGCCGAATCTTCATCTTCCAGCTTTCTGAGCATCGGCTCCACAAGCTTTTCATCTGGAAACTTTAGAAGGGCCGAGATGGCAAGTCTCCTCACAACCGCATCAGGGTCCTCCAGTTTTTCCACCATGCTGGGGATTACCTCCTCGCCGCCGAGCTTCCAGAGGGCGGCAACAGCAAATCTGCGGGCATGAACATCATCACTCTCCAGAGCTTCAACCAGAACCTCCAGGTCCTCGTTGCGGAAGGCCTCCAAAAGCCTCGCATTATCTGCTACCTCTTCACCTTCAATGGAGGACTCGTCCATAGCGCTGAGGATAACCTCTATCTCCTCCTCGTTCGGGTCTCTGATATTGAGAGTTCTCATCAGCTCTTCCCTGCTTTCAGTGGTTCTCCTTGCCATCTCAACCCTGAGCTCCTCCATAAGCTCCATTATCTCCGGAGGCATGTGAAGTGCAGGTGCTCCGCTTCTGTCAACAGTTCTGAAAACCAGCCCCTCCTGTGTGAGCTTCAGTATTGCAGCCTTCTCTCCAGGAGCCAGCTCCTCGAATGCCTTCAAACTGAGCCAGCCTCCTCTGCTTCTGAGCAGCTCAACAACATTTACCGCATCGCCATTCAGGCTCGCCATCATCCTGTTCCTGCCAGGAAGCCGGCGCAGCAGCCGCTCTCTGAGCTGCCGTCTTACCCTGCTCTCCACCTCTATCACACCGTTGCTCAGACTGATTGCACCGTGCTCAGCCAGTCTGCCCACTTCTTCTTCAACACTCTTCTCATCAAGCCCAAACCAGTCTGCAAACCTGAGAAGCGACCTGAGACTAAGCTTTCCCTGGGCAAAGGCGATGAGTCCTGCCATCTCCTTCCCCGTAACGGGCTCATCCAGCTCGGCATCTCCGAACAGGCTGCGTCTTCTGAGCTCATACACCTCCCTCTCCAGACGGTTGCACTCTTCGTTGAGGCCCTTAAGCGCTTTTATATACCACAGCTCCATCTGCCTGAGATACCTTATTTCCTCTTCAAGTTTTTTAAGCCTGCTCACCTCCTTTTCCAGCCTGGTGCACTCCAGATTCAGCGCCTTTATAACCTTGAGGTACGCCTTCTCCAGCAATTCAAAGTCCTGTGCATCCCTCAGCATGGCTCCCAATGCCATACACATCCCGAATTTTTCTTATTTATACACTATATCTGTGGTAATATAAAATTTTTCCAGCTAATTTGAATCTATTTGCGTTGGCTATTCATAAAAAAACTTCTTATACTCCCCACAGGCCTCCTGCTCTGAGCCGCTGAGCCTGAATCCCAACACGCAGAGTAAGCAAGCTCTCCAATCCGGCTCTAACCCACAGTCACATCATAAACCGCATGCCAGCGCCTGGGCGCGTAGGACTTCACCAGCCTGCGGTATTCGATGGCTGCCCTGTAACCCAGCTCAGTGATTCGTTCCAGAAGCGCTTCACCCTCCCTCTCGAGAGCCTCCTTCGCAACCAGCGTGTGGTAGTGGAGCACGCCCTCACCACCCCTGAGCGCCTCGAGAGCCTTGGGCAGAAACCTCTCCGGCGAGAAGAAGTAGCCCATTATTATGCGATTCGCATAGTCGCGCGGGGCAACCTCAAGACAGTCCCCCCGCCTCGCCCGCATAATCCCCTGGAGGCGGTTCAGCCGGATGTTCTCCTCGAGGAACTCATACGTCTCGGGACGCTTTTCTATCGCAAGAACCTCCTTTGGGCGGGCATGCTTCGCGAGAGGTATGCTGAGCTGCCCCACGCCCGCGAACATGTCCAGAACCACCTCACCTTTGCAGGGAAGCTGCGCCATCCTGCGGCGCTCCTCAATGTTTCCTGCGGAGAACATCACCCTGCACGGGTCAAGCCTGAAAACGCACCCGTGCTCGCGGTGGAGCGTGGTGGTGTTTCTGTCGCCTGCAATTACCTCAGCCTGCGGATAGCGCAGCTCTTCGTCGATGCCGCGTCTTGCCACGACGCTCCTTGCCCTTGGGTGGAAGCCCAGCAGAAACTCGCCTATCTCGCGGCGCAGCGGATAAAGCTCCCCGGGGAGGTTTATGATAAGCACATCTCCGATGAGCTCCCAGCCACCGCGGAGAAGCTCCGCCTTCTCGCCAACCCGACTGCGAAGCTCCCTCTTGAGCTGCTCAAAGCTCAGCTTTGGCGGAGCATAGCTCGGCTTTTGCTGCTCCAGCAGCGAAAAGGGCACCGGAAGCGAGGACGGAGCCCTGAGCACAGGAATCTCGACCTCGCCGCCCTTCTGAACAATCCTCCTGTCCCTGTCGATTAACCCCTCGCGGAGCAGCCAGCGCCTTGCACGCTCCGCATGCTCCCTCGCCACGGCAACGGCGAGCCTCATGGCTTTATAAAACTCAGCAGTGTGCGCAGGTCCTTCACTTCCACCGGTCCCAGGGCGCGCAGCAAACCCGGCTTAGCACCTCTGCCAAGCCTGAGCACCACCTTGCCCTCGTGCACCACCTCTATGGCGTAGCCCTTCTCCTCAAGCTTCTTCGCCAGAGTGAGCAGTCCTTCCATGTTCATCGCATCAATTCCTCCATCATGCGGCGCAGTGCGCCTGCGTTGTGCACCACCACCTCCAGGTCCCTCTCTCCCTTTGCCCTGAGCTCGGCTACCTTCTCCTCTCCAAGAAGCAGGTTTACGCTCATCCCTCTGCGCACAATAAAATCCAGAAGGGACGAGAGCTCCATCCTACTTCTCCAGCACTATCTCTATTGAGGACAGCCTCACAGTCTTGCCGTCCTCGGTGGTCACCTCCTCGGTACCTATGCTTATGTCCTTAACGCTCGCCTCGGGTATAAAGCGGTTCCTCACTATTTCCGCCACGTCAACCGCTCGCGAGATTGCCCTTCCCCTTGCCTTTATCACTACCTCCTTGGCGTTCCTGGTGAACTGCGTGCTAACCGCAAGCACGTAATTCATCGCTGGTTTATTTCCCACGTAGACCACGTTGTCCTCCGCCATTTCTGCGACCTCCTTCCGGTTTTATTGAGTATTAGGGAAGGTGATATTTATTTTTTTCTTATAACCTCGTCCATACTTCCCGGGCGATAACCCTCGAGGTCCAGGGTAACGTAGGCAAAGCCCAGTGCCTTGAGGTGAGCCACTATCTCCTCGCGCAGCTGCACCGCACGGGGAAGCTCATCGCGGGGAAGCTCAACCCTCGCCAGCTCGCCGTGCACCCGAACTCGCACAGTGGAGAAGCCGCGCTCAAAGAAGAAGCCCTCCGCCCGCTCAACCCTCTGCAGCTTCTCCTTAGTGATGCGCTCGCCGTAGGGTATCCGCGAGGCAAGGCACGCCATCGCGGGCTTGTCCTTAACCGAGAGCCCGAGCAGGGCCGCAATCTCGCGAACGTCCCGCTTGTCATACCCCAGCTCCAGCAGGGGGCTCCTTATTCCATGCTCCTTCAGTGCCTTTAAGCCGGGGCGGTGCTCCTTCGTATCGCCCAGGTGTGCGCCGTCAGCGACGACTGCATACCCCTCGCGCTCCGCTATCTTTTTGAGCGCCTTCGCGAGCTTTGACCTGCAGTAGTAGCACCTGTTCTCAGGATTGGAGGCGAAGCGCTCGTCCTCCAGCTCGTCCTCCCTTATCACCCTGTGGGGCATGCCTATCTCCCCGGCCACGCGCCTTGCTATGGCGAGTTCCCGTCTTGAGAGCGTTGAAGAGTCTGCGGTAACCGCGAGCGCTCTCTCTCCGAGGGCCCGCCATGCGGCAGCTGCCACAACGCTCGAGTCAACGCCGCCGGAGAAGGCCACCACCGCGCTTCCATGTTCTGAGAACCACTCCTCCAGCCTTGCCAGCTTCTCCCTTGCGTTCATCGCAATTAGTGCAAACCTTCCCGTCGATTACTTTTCTAATGGGAAGGGTCGAGCTATAAAGCGATGCCATCGCTGGAGGAGAAGATACGCGAAATTGAGGAGGAGCTGCGAAGAACCCCCTACAACAAGGCAACGCAGCACCACATAGGCAGGCTTAAGGCAAAGCTTGCAAAGCTGAGGGAGGAGGCAGAGCAGAGGAGCGCTTCGAAGGGCGCTGGCAGAGGCTACGCCGTGAGAAAGAGCGGCGATGCCACCGTAGTAATTGTGGGCTTTCCCAGCGTCGGCAAGTCCACGCTTCTGAATGCGCTTACCAATGCGGAGAGCGAAGTGGGGAGCTACGACTTCACAACGCTTGAGGTTGTGCCCGGCATGCTGGAGTACCGGGGGGCAAGAATTCAGCTCCTGGACGTGCCGGGCTTGATACGCGGTGCCTCCCGCGGGAGGGGGCGTGGAAGGGAGGTGCTCTCGGTTATCAGAAGCGCGGATTTAATCCTCATGCTCATAGACGTGTTCAACCTCGAGCAGTACCGCGTGCTCGTTAAGGAGCTCCACGACGCCGGCATCCGCCTCGATGCGTCGCCGCCAAAGGTGAAGATAACAAAACGAAGCCAGGGCGGCATAAGGGTGAGCTCCACAGTTGAGCTGACAGGGATAACCGAAGGGACAATAAAGGCGATTCTGAACGAGTACAGAGTGCACAACGCTGAGGTGGTTATCCACGAAGACCTGGACGAGGAGCGCTTCATAGACGCGCTGGCAGGAAACCGGGTCTACATCCCCTCGCTGGTTGTGCTGAACAAGATAGACCTTGTAGGCGAAGAGTACCTGCGCGAGGCGAAGGAGAAGCTTGGCAGAGACTTTGTGGCAATATCCGCGAGCAGGGGCACTGGAATAGAGGAGCTCAAGGAGAGGCTCTATTCGAGGCTCGGGTTCATGCGCATCTACCTGAGGCCCCGGCGCGGAGAGACTGACAGGGAGGAGCCGCTCATAGTGAGGCGCGGCACCACCGTCGCAGAGGTGTGCGCAAGGCTGCACCGCGACTTTGTGGAGAGGTTCAGGTACGCCCAGGTGTGGGGGAAAAGCGTGCGCTTCCCGGGGCAGCGTGTTGGCCTGGAGCACGTGCTGGAGGATGGTGATGTTCTAACCATAGTGGTGAGGAAGTAGAATGCTCAGCACGCAGAGCCTGCTTTCGAGCATAGACGGCTATGGTTTAGCCTTCTTCCTGTTTGCAACGGTTGTTATATCCCTCTCCGGCGTGCTTATGCCAGGCCCAGTGCTGGCGGTGAGCATAGCAAAGGGACACCGCGACAGGCTTGCGGGAGTTAAAATTTCGCTGGGGCATGCGCTGCTGGAGGTGCCCCTCATCCTGCTCATCTACGCAGGTGTGGTCTCGGCGCTCGGCAATACGTCCCTGAGGGCGCTTTCTCTTGCAGGCGGGGTGCTCCTCATCTACATGGGTGTGGAGATGCTGCGCTCCCGCAGGGAGGTTGTGCTCAGAGGCAGGGACCTCCCCTACGGCGCCACCTTCGCGGGCTTTGCCACAAGCTTCGCCAATCCCTACTTCCTGCTCTGGTGGCTCACCGTTGGGGCGCTTCTGGTAAGCAAGGCATCGAGTTTCGGTATGCCTGGGCTGGTGCTCTTCATACTCATCCACGAGGCGTGCGACTTTGCGTGGTACTCCCTCGTTTCAATGGCAAGCTTCTCCTCGCGCAGGGTGCTCGGCACCAGAGCCCAGGAATTCATGTTCCTGCTCCTGGGGGGCATGATGCTCGCCTTCGGAGCCTGGTTCATGACATCAGCGCTCAAGTAATAGTTGCCTCTCTGACTTGCATATAACACTGCAGGCAGGAGCTGGCCACAGGTGGGAAACAATAAAATTCTATTCTTCCGCACCCTCTCTGAATTTTTCAGTAAGAAGCACAAGGACTCCGTAGGAGAATATCAGAACCCCCGCGATGCTAACACTTGTGCTGCTATCTGTAAACTGGGGGACAATGGATAAAATTGCACCTATAACGATAATATCCAGGGCTCTTGCCCTATTGTCTTTTTCTTTTATCTGTGCAGCACTTCTAATCCAGAGGATAATTCCTGTTAATGCGATAAGGGCGAGCAGTATCTCCATCATCTCTCCCCCTTGAACTCCTTTATTGAAACGTATATCAGGGTTACCAATCCGGCTGCAATCATCAACCCGGCTGCATATCCCGCGCTTCCATCTCCAAGGCTTACGCTTTTCCCTGTTGTTTTAGACATCCATCGTTCATAGTTAATACCTTTTGCAAACCCTTCTTAACCATTACTCTACAACCACCCTTACTCCTCCTGATTCTATCCTGCCCACCCAGTAGGGCTTTGTTATCTTTTCATTTTCGGATTTCCCTGTGAAATAAATTGCCTTCAGCAGGTACTCTCCTTTCCTCAGAATCCAGCAGCCTCTCCAGGCATCTGCTTTCAAAACAAATTTGAGGGATTCACCAGGTTTTAGCTCCATTAAGTTTTTATTAGTCATCTGAAATCTCTGAATAACAGGACAGCGATGTTTTGAAACTGGTGTACCATTCGGATAGTAGAAGGCTATATCGTAGTCAATGAGCCACTCCGGCTTCCATATATTAATGGTATTTTTTCCATCATTCTTCAGCATGAATTCTATATCAAAGGCTTCTCCCTCGTTAATGCGGGTTTTCTCCGGCACAACAGTGAGAGTAAGGTTTCCATGTTGAGGCTTTGCCAAGAGTTTATATGGCAGTGAAGTGTTAAATAGCCATTGGAAAGCTACTATCAGTATAAGAGCTGTTAAAATAAGATAAATATGTCTCATAATTCTGTTACCTCCAATGCTAACACTAAAAAATAGAAATAACAAAAAATAAAAAAATTATCTGTACCCAGCGACAGTGGTCTTTGTCTCGGAAATCCTCCTGATGTTGTCGTGGGTGGAGTCTATGTGATTGTTTCTGTCTGAGAACTCAACCAGAGGAGGCGCCCCCTATTTTTGTTGTTTAGAAACTGCTGCTATAAGTAATCTCTGTGACAATCTTCAAAATGTTCATGGGTGGTGAACCAACGCGGCAACACTCAAAAGCCACACCGCCACCACAGCCCACGCGACCAGACCAGCTAATGGCAGAGTTCAGAAATGGGATAAACAGTACCAGCACCAAAACAATCGTCAAGAAACCTGGAAGCCATTCAGAAAAAGATAAAATAAATCTCATTCCCTCTATACCCTTAATCATAAGCAGTATCTCTGCAATGGCTCATTTTTGACTGGCTGTTTTTATGCATCTTCATCATCACCTCAGACCACCAATAATGGCGAATATCCACAAAAGTGCCCCAGCTGGTACGAGAATGACCCAGTCCACGCCTCCCTTCTTTTTTATTGCTCCGCTGTATCCTATTATGCCTGCACAGAAGCCCATGAACAATCCCAGCAGTATGGATGTGTAGGAGAACTCCTCTTCCAGATATGCGGCGGATATAAAAAATATAAAAATGGGAGAAAAACCGAGAAAGAACGCCGATCTTTTCCTTCCGCTCCAGAGACCGTAGAAGAATGCTATTACTCCGGGAATAGGAATCAGAAGAAAAAATGGGGCAATGTATCTATCTACCAAATCAAGCACAGCGTTTGCCTCCTGCTGAGAAACCGCACAGGAGAGAAGCAGGTAGGCGGAGGAAACAACGAGAACAAGGAAAATCTCCACACCGCCTCTGGACAGTGCATGTCCCTCCATTTTGTTGCTGATAAATAATAAGGAAATAAAGAGTATTAAACATTCCGCTGTCAGATTTGCACAGTCACTGCTTTATGATGACCGTTTCATACCCGTTGCTGCATGGATTGGTTGCATAGAATCATAGAGATGCTGACTAAGCTTTTTATGCAAATCTGCGCAACTCACCCAGAGGTGCAAAGGGCAGACAGCCCACCTCTTCACTAACGGCTATTACATTTAGTCTATCCACATCAATAGCTCGCAGGAAGGGTGAAAGGAGCTCACTTTTCGGAATGAGATTGAGCTCGCTGCCATATGCGAGGGGCGAGAGGGCGGGTAGAACAATCAGCTTATTTTTACCCGTGGAGCCGTAAAGGAAGCACCTCACCTTCTCCTTCACACCTATCTCATCAAAGAGTGCTATTGCCGGGTGCTCATGACCCATAACAAAAAATTCTGACTCACCCCTGGGCATGCGATGTCCATGGAACAGATGAAACCTTCCAATGGTGAGCTCCTCATGAAGTGCCACATTGTGCTTCCTCGTTACATAGATGATGAAGTTGTCGTGGTTACCCTTAACCACGTGCACCTCCCCAAAATGTTCCTGAAGAAGTTTAAAAAGCTCGCCCACTTCCCTGAACTCGTGGTAGCTGGTTTCGCTGAACTCATGCTTTATATCTCCATTAATCACAATCCTCTCCGCCCGCCTCATCTCTGATATACTTCTGAATATCTCCTTCTGCTTCGTAAACTGGGTCTTGGGGATGAAAATGCCCTGTTCCGCCATTATCCCCTCGTATCCCAGATGAAGGTCGGCAACCACAATTGCTTTCTCATCCCTCAGATAAAGCGCAGGATAGGGGCAGATTATTTCAACACCAGGGAATATCTCCATTCCCCTTACAGCTCCTCCTCCGGTTTCCTTTTCCTCTTTTTTATTACGTATGTGCGAAGGTCGTCGTCTATTTCCACGTATTCGTTCAGGAAGTCGTAGAAGCTTATGCTCTCCCTCCAGTGCTTCTCCCACTCCTCTGCTATGTCCAGGAACATGTCCTTTATGGGCTTGCGTCTCTTCATGTGTTATCTTTTTAACCTCACCTCATATATAATTTCGGCACATTTAAAAGAAGAAGAGGTGCACGCAGCAAGGATTTTACCACGTTATGTATTTTAAAATGAACATGCTTCCCATTGCCCTTGCGATTTTGCTGCTTTTTTCCGCCTGCATTCAGGAGGAGAAGCCCCTTCTTCTCGTGGACTACGCCCATGATGAGATCTTCCCGCCTTTAGACCCACGAGAGCTGGGGTATGCAAAGCTCGACGCGGTGTTTAAGGAGGCTGGCTACGAGGTGAAGGTGGCCTCAGAGCATGTTACAGAGAAGGAGCTGCGCGGGGCGAGGGTTTACATGCTCGCTGGTCCGATGAGCGGGCTCAGCGAGGAGGAGCGCGCCGCAGTTAGAGGCTTCGTGGAGCGGGGTGGCAGGGTTATCGTGCTGGTGCACATCGCCTCGCCGCTGAGGGAGTTCCTGGAGGAGTACAACATAACCCTGGGCTGGGTGCTTGCGGAGGAGGAGAACACACTCGAGAAGCCTCACAACTTCGCGGTCAGAAGCGTGGGCGATGATGAGCTTTTCCAGGGCGTGGACTCGCTCTCCTTCTACGGCGCCTTCTCTGTGCGCGCTCCCGAGAGCTATGCGTTTACCTCAGCCAGAGCCTGGGAGGATTTGAATCTCAACGGAGAATGGGAAGAGGGCGAGCCCAGGGGCAGATTTGCGCTAATAGGCATTGCAAGATACGGGAAGGGGTACGTTCTCGTGATAGGAGACGACGCAACCTTGGCGAACCGCTTCATAGGTGAGGAGGACAACTTCAAATTTGCCAGGAATCTCGCGGAGTGGGCCTACCCAAAGTAATCCTTCAAACTCTTCTGCTCCACGCTCTCGTCGATGAAGATGCTCTCTATGCTCATTCTCAGAATCTTCACGCGCTGCCTCAGGTAGTCCTCCAGCGAGTAGCGCTCGAGAAGCTCCTCGGTTACTTTGAGGTACTTTTCCACGCTTCCCCTTGCCACGGTTAACACCAGCTTGCCGCCGCAGCGCCGGCAGCGCCCCAGCAGAGGGACGCGGCGATACTTGGCGTTGCAGTTCACACACCTCACCTTCTGCGTGGCAAAGGCGCGCAGGTTTCCCGCCAGATCGGGCAAAAAGTGGCTCTCTATAACCCGCCTCGCCACGTCGCGCTCGTCCACGCTGCGCAGCTTCTTCGCCAGCGAGAGCTGCTTCTCCAGCTTGTCCACCATCTCCTTAAGTGTCTTGTACGCCGAGACGGCAACACCCGCGGAGATGTCGCTGGTGTCGTGGGTGAAGCGCAGCCCGCAGTAAGCCTCTCTCCCGCCCAAACGCTGCCTCACCGTCTCTATCCTGCCCTCAAACTCCTGGGGCTTTGCGAAGCGCAGCGTGGCCTCGTAGAACTCCAGTGGGTAGCGCTCCACCACGTCGATGTTGTGCGCCTCGCTGTCCACCTCCCCCGGGTCGAGGCGGGTTGTGAGAACGAGAGGTGCATCCATCGTGCCTCCCCGCGTCGCAGGCAGGAAGTAGCGGGAGAAGTTCAGGAAGGCGTCCATCATCAGAAAAACGCTGTCCTCGTCGCCGTCGCAGTTGTAGGCAAAGATATCATTTACAAGCACCACATGGCTTGGTTCAACATTCAAGGACACCACAAATTCTGCATCTGCAGCAACTATTCTTTTTTCCACAATTTCTTCAAGCCATACGCTACCCCCGTCTGCCATCGCCCTTGCAGAACGCAACGGAACATTTTCAATAACCTCTCTAACCCTTGCTTTTTTTCTCGAGCTCAAGAACTTTATTTCAGATAGAAATTTATGTGTATTCTCAGAGGAAATTCTAATTGCATACCCATTAAATTCTATTTCTTTACCCCTTCTGTTGTAAAATTCATGCACATGGCCTCTGCGTATCTTCCTTTTTTCTGATGTCACCTTACACGCAATCCCCAAGCTTTTCAAAAGCATCGCAATGTCCAGAGCCAAATCCCTGCTGACAGTAGTTGAGCGAATATCATAGCGGTCTTTTGCTATAAAGCCGTCCCCCTCAAAGTAAGCCTTAAGGAAGCTTATCCTCACATCTCTACCGCAGGAAAAGATAATACCTGGAATGCGCTTTTCCTGAGCGTCTTCTCCAGCGCCGATGATTTTGAAAAACCAATAAATAAGCCTGCTTGAAATGGCAACCTCCCACCTGCCTTCTCCGGACGATTCTACCCCAAAAACAGTTCTAATAAGCTCGGAGATTCTCTCCGTAAGCTCCTCATCGCTGGAAGCAAAGCTAACCTGATAGAAATTCCTATTCTTGCATCTTATGTATCCTTCTGCTGCGTAGAAGCCGAGAAGTTCGCCAAGAGCAGATAAATCGTTGATAATTCTGTTTACAGTGATTTTATCTCTCTTTACCGAGAGTTTTATTCTATCAGGCAAAGACTCCTTAATTTTATCTCCAAAAATTTTTTTCAATATCCAGAGAGGAATGCTTTTCCTGCTTATATAGCTAAAAAGAGTTTTCTTATTTATACCAAGCTTTTCTGACGCCTTTGAGAGGTATTTTTCTTTTTCTCCTGAGAATTTTATCAGTATATCTAAAATCTCCTCCCTGCTGAGACCTCTTACCATTATGTCTTTTTCTACCTCTGCACCTGATAGCAACTCAAGAAGATCGATTCTGGTGAGCCCTTCCTCACACTCAACCTCCTTAGGTGATGCGAGAAGTTCGCCAACTTTAAGCTCTCTGGCTTCCTTTTTAACAGCCTTACCTTCCGAGAAAACCGGAAATCTGTGGTCCGGAGTAACCCGCAGCTCTTTCCCGCTGCGGGTTTTAAGGTATATCAGGTGATCTGGCGCAGAATGAACTGATACCTCCTTTATTTCGCCCTTAATCACCTTACCTGTTGCTGGATCAAACGAGGTAACAAAAAGCTTCTCTTTGGGAATCATTATCCTGGTTCCCGCTTCATCCCTACGCCATGCTGTGCACAGGTTTAGAAGCTCTCTGAATCTGAGGTAGCCCTTTCCCTGGACAAGAATCTTCTCCTCCGGATGGAAGCAGTTGCGGCGCTTCGCCGCATGGAAGTAGGGATGGGCATAGCCCACGCTGGCACGGGAGAAGCCAACTATCCTGCCAAGTATTGCCGCCGAGGTGTGGGGCGCCAAGCCCAGCACAAGGTGCCCGAGTAAATCCTCTTTAGTATTAGCATTGTAGTAGGGCTCAAGCCCGTAGAACTCCTCGAGAAGCTCATCCACGAAGCGCGCAACGCGCAGCAGGTATTCGGCGCCGCTCTCGGGCAGGATTATGTCCTGGGGAAACAGCTCCACCAGCTGCTCCTCGCTCTCGAGAGGGTTGCCCAGGTAATCGCGGGTGTAGCCCAGCTCCCGCATCTTCTCCACGCTCACCCCTATCTCGCGAGGTCTTACATGCGTGACCGGCACGTCCGTAGCGTCAAAGCGGGAGGTGCCGTCCTTGAACACAAACACGCCGTTGCGGGAGCGCAGGATGCCCTTCTCCAGAGCCTCCGGTATCTTGTAGCTGGAGGTCATGCCTATAACGCCCTTAAGGTCGCTGGGCGTGCTCCCGACGCGGCGCTCCGCTCTGGTGAGGAGCTTCCTGAGCTCAATCTCCCGCTCGGAGCAGTGGGCAAGCCTGCCTCCGCACTTGGGGCAGGAGTCCCGCTCATCGCCAGCCACAAAGCCGCACGCAGAGCATATCCTGCGAAGCTTTGTCTCACCTCCGCAGCGCGGACAGCGCGAGAATATGCTCACCTCGCCGCAGTTATCACACTGACGGTAGGCTACCTCCACACGTATCTTACCCGCTTGGGCAGCCTTCTTCACATCGCGCGTTTTGCCACCGGCATGGCCGATGGGGAAGAGCACATTCACAGGCGGAGACATCTTGCGCTCTTTGGCTTTTTCTGGCCTGCCCATGCGCGCGCCTATATAAGTTGGTGCCTTCTCCCTCACGGTTACCCCGAAGGAGTTCACCAGCTCCATGGCATCGCGGGAACGCTCGTACGCTTGGGAGAAGCGCTCCATGCTCGAGCCCAGGCAGTGGAGCAGCGCCCTGTACTCCTCGAGCACCACCCTGCCCTCGACGACACGGTGGGGAACGCAAAGAAGCTCAAGCACGCGCTTCTCGGGGCTCATCTCAAGGACGAGTGCATCGTCCTGAATCTTGCCTGTGAACACCCACTCGGCAAGCGCCTTCAAATCCTCCTTGGTAACATCATGATAGAAGTAGGTGTAGCGGGGGTGCAGGGGTACGCCAAGCTTCATGCTCAGCTCAAGAGCCTCCTCCTCGCTTGGCACCTTCGCAGGGTCGAGGAAGCGGCGGTACTTCTCCCCTTTTTCGTCCTTCAAAGCCTGCTCCAGCTCCTGCACCCACCACTCCTCGCAGTAGCCCGCCGGAACAAGCGGGTGGTTGTTCTCCAGGAAGTCGCCGTAGTTCACCAGGATGTCGCCCAGGAATAAAATCTCCCCCACCTGCTCTTTAATCTCCTGCGCCATCTCCACGCTGGTCACGCGCACAACGCTGCCGTCGCGAAGCTTCACCACGGGGCCTTCTATGGTGTCGCAGGGGGTAACCGCGGTGCCCTTGCCCGGGCGCTCAGTCTTGAGCTGCGTTCCAATGGCTATGAAGCCCCCGGTTATTACCATCGTAGCGGGGTGAATCGCCATGCTCGCGAAGCCCGAGGCTCTGCTTCTGCCGTAGCGCAGGCGAAAGCCTCCCTTCGCGGAGGGATGCGACAGCACGGGTCTGCCCGCAACAAGGTCTTTGATGTACTTGAAACTGGGCTCTACCCTCGAGACCGCCTCGGGATGTTCCTCCTTCTCCTGCTTCTTTCCAGAGACCAGATGTGCAAGCCACTCCCAGCCCTCTAACCCAAGTCTGCGCACATGCTTGAGCACCTTGGGCGCCTTCTGGAGCAGCCCTTCTGCGAGCACAAGCACGGCACCGCCGCGAAGCTGGTTAGTCTCCACGCGCGGAAGGTCGCGGTAGCCTGCCACCTCCACCTTTTCCGTGGGCTCGCCTGTAACCTCCACCGGCAAAGAACGCACGGCGGTGCGCAATTCGCTGGCACTGGGGAAGTACTGCAGCCGGGCTGCCTCATGGTGGTAGAGGTCAACCTCTTCAACGAAGCGCTCCACCTCCTCCTCGGTGGCAACGTATCTTTCCAGCCCGAGAGCCTGCCTTATCACATCGCCAACAAGCACAGCGAGCGCCTGGGCGGAGCCGCCAGCGGAGCGTATTGGACCCGCGAAGTAAATCGCCAGGTACTCGCCCCCGTCGGCGTTCTTCTTTATCTTCACCTTCACGATGCCCTCCAGCGGAGCAGCCACTATCCCCTCTGTGAGAATCGCAAGCGCTGTGCGCAGCGCCTGCTCAGCCGCCGCCTCCCTGGAATCGAAGCCCCCGAACCTGCCCTCAACTATCTCCTTCGCTATAGTTAGGGCTGCCTCTTCAGCACTCATTTCTGAGCACAGCTCTCTGACTCTGGAAGCCACGCCCTGAGGACCTACCAGACCCTCAACGCGCTCCGCCATGTCCTTGGCGAGGGGTATCTCCACCTCCAGCGAAGGGTCAAAGCCCAGCCTTCTGGCGCGCTGGGCTATCTCAAGTCCTTCTCTGAGCCTCTCCTCCAGAAGGCAGAAGTACTCGTCTATCTCCATCTCATCCAAACCTCATTATGGTGGTGCGCATGCTGTGCAGGTCTATTACCGGAACCCGTCCGGGTGTTGGGTGTATGTTCATTTTCCTCTGGAAGCTGGTCTGCTGCTGGAAGGTGCCCGAGTTCACCACCACTGTGCCCCGGTAGTTGTCCACCTGCGTGGTGTGCACATGCCCCATATGGAGAATATCGGGGGGCTCCTCAAGCAGGAGGTAGTCGAAGAGCTCGGGTGCGAGAGGCACGCGCCCGCCGTATATCGGCGAGAGGTGGCGCTTCCTCAGCAGAATCTTCATAGCCTTCGCCGGTGAGGAGTAGCTAAGCCCGGGAACGCCTGCTATTATGTCGTCCAGGCTTCTGCCGTGATAGCTCACCAGCTCGATCCCGTGAACAGTAGCGTAGCAGGGGTTGCCCACCATGTGGACACGCGGGTCCTCGTAGAGCGCGGGTGCAAATTCCTCCTCAATTGCCGGCTGGGGCTCTGCCTGACGTGCTGCGTCGTGGTTACCGGGGGTTATCACAATTTCAATGTGCTCCGGAACCCTGGATATAAGGTTTGAGAAGCGGGCATACTGCTGGTGTATGTCCTTTATAAGGAGCTCGTCCTTCTGCTCCGGGTAAATCCCCACCCCATCCACAAGGTCGCCACCGATTACGAGGTACTTTACCCTGGAGGCGAGTTCCCTCTGCCGCGGGGTTCCAACCTCACCGGAAAGCCACTTTAGGAATCTTAAAAATGTTTCCTCAAGGAACTGAACACTTCCCACATGAACATCTGAAATCAGGGCAAGAGCCACGGGTTCCTCGCTCTTTCTGGGCTCACGCCTGAGGGGCACGTCTGGAAAGAATATCTCCTTCGCCAGTACCATTTCAAAACCGCTGGGCATGTAGCCGGCTACACCTATAACTTCGTCCCTGGTGACCTCCTTCGCCTGCTCCATGAGCTCCCTGTCCTGACTGCGTATTAGTACACTTACAACACCTGTGGGGTCCTCGAGCTCAAGAATGAGGTTCCCCTTCCTGCTGGTGCGTATTTCCGTGACCATGCCTATGAGCTTGACATCGCCTGTATAGCGCGCACTTCTCACGAGTTCTATGGCCACGCTGTCTCTCAGAACAGAGCGGGACTTGAGCAGTTTTGCCATGCGCTCAAAGCGGTTGTTGAAGTACGCAACAAAGCTCTCAATACTTCCCTGACAGTAAGATTTTTTTGTAATGTCGCGTTCCTTCTTTATTCTGAGCTCCGAGTCGTATTCGCAGGAAAAAGGACGTTTCCTCCTGGGAAGCACAACAGATGCCGCGTCTCCTGTTCCTGCTCTGAGCTTAGTTCTATCTGAAGTTCCCGTATTCTTCAGCCTTTCAAGAGTATCCGGGGTGAGAACACTGGGAGAGGTCTTTCTGGCAAGGTTGATAAGCCTGCTTATAACCTCCTCCTTGTTGGGACTCCGCTTTATCTCAGCAAGCACATCCGGATGAAGGTTTACTCCGCATTCGACAAATCTGGCAACTATTTCTGAATCTTCCATGAACTTTAATTCCTCCCTCTTGGGGAGTTTCACTTTTCTGGAAGTGAGATGAAAGTGAAAAGTAAATCAAATGAGCCTGGTCTGAGAAAGACTGAAGTTTGCAAGGCTGCGGAGGCGCACATCCTCCTCCACGACCCTCTTTATGTCTCCTATGGGAACCTCAAGCTTTATCTCTCTTGTTCTTCCGTATCTCCCCCTGCTTATAACCGTAGAGTTGAGTATTCCCAGCATGTCGAGCTCAGAAATAAGGTCCGAGACTCTGCGCTGGGTAAGAGGGTCAACTGAAATTTCCCTGCACAGACTTTTATAAACCCTGTAAATTTTACCAGTGGTTATAAACTTAGTTCCGTGCTCCTCAAGCAGTATGACGGCGTATAGGAGAATCTTTGACTGAGTTGGAAGGGTGCGCACAGCCTCAACAACATTGTCCCTCTCTATCTTTTCATTAGCCTTCCTTACATGAGTCTCTGTAATTATCTCGGCATTTTCACGCTCTGCAACTTCTCCACTTATCCTGAGAAGGTCCAGAGCACGGCGCGCATCCCCATGTTCTCTGGCTGCGAGAGCTGCACAAAGAGGGATAACATACTCATCAAGAACTCCGGGCTCAAAGGCTATCTCGGCACGCTGTCTGAGGATATCTTCGAGTTGTCTTGCATTGTAGGGCTTGAATACTATCTCTTCTTCTCCAAGAGAACTCTGAACTCTGGTGTCGAGATAATTTGTAAATTTGAGGTTATTGGAAATTCCAATTATGCTGACTCTGGCGTGGGTTAGCTCCGAATTTATACGTGTTAGATTGTAAAGCACGCGATCCCCTCCCTTTGAAACAAGGCGGTCTATCTCATCCAGAATTATTATTACATTCTGCCTCTTTGAGTCAACCGCATGCTTAAAAGCAGAATAAACCTTATCTGTCGGCCAGCCGGTAAAGGGTACATTTTCACCAAAGTGTTTTGCCAAGTTTGCAAGAACCCTGTATTGAGTGTCTGTAACCTCACAGTTCAGATATACAGTTGAGATGGGAAATCCATACTTTTCTCCCATTTCCATAAGGCCACGACATATAAACTTTGATACTATTGTTTTTCCAGTTCCGCTCTTCCCGTATATCAGTATATTTGATGGAGTTTCTCCCTTCAGAGCGGGTGCAAGTATTGTGGCAAGGGCGCTGACCTCCTCCTCCCTGTGGGGCAACTCTTCAGGTGTGTAACTGTGGCGCAGAGCTTCTTTGTTTTTGAAAAGAGGCTGGCGATGCAGGAAAGATTCAAAAATCCTTGCAAATGAATTTCTGACCTCCATAGCTACTGACTCCTCAACCTTTCCAGATGAAATAAAGGTGTGTGACAAACCATCTTAGTATAATGCAATATTGGTATTTAACATTTTTGAGTTAGTATGCTGCCCTTCCTGTGGAGTTTATTACAGTTAGTAATAAAAGTTTAAATATTAAAAATATCTCTTATTATAAATCATGATAAAATAGAAATCTTCGATGCTTTTCAGTACCACATACAACACACCCCTTTATTTCCTGTGGAAAACAATTTTTCTGAAATATTGTTCCAATATTTAAAAAATTTTAATCGTAAAATTTATATATTATAATTTATAGATTTAAAATGAATACTTCGTCACTATACATTCTTTTATACCCTTACTTCATATTCCACAGGAAATTTAGGGGTGTGTCTGTTTTCTTGGGAAGGTTTATTTATGCGCATGTGAAAGCTATTTTTGAGAGGTATGACACGAATAGTTGGAATGATCTTTGGTGAAGTAGGATATGGAAATTTTAAGTTTCTTGTGGCAAAGGATTCCAATCTTGAGAAGGGAGAATATGTAAAGGTAAATCATGAAAGATATGGCTGGGTTCTTGCTCAGGTTCGTTCAATAAAGAGATATAACGAGTTATATTCTCTGAATGCCATTACAGGTGCTGCAATACCAAAGATTCAGGAGGAGCGCATCATAGCGGATGCAAAGGTTATAGGATATATAGACAGGGACGGACTTCTAAAAACACCAAAAATACCTTTTAAACCTGGTGAAAAGGTCTATGAGGCAGACGCATCAATAATAAGAAAAACTCTAAAACTTGAAAAGAGAAATGGTATTTATCTCGGACTTCTTGAAGGACACAGTAGGAGAATACCCGTATACTTAAATCCTAACAAGCTTATTCAGAAGCACATCGCCGTGCTTGCAAAAACTGGTGCCGGAAAGAGTTACACTGTCGGCGTTCTTGTTGAGGAGCTTATTGAAAAAAAAGTTCCTGTTGTAATAGTGGACCCCCATGGTGAGTACTCGGCATTGCGTTATCCGAATGATAATCCCAGAGAGATTTCTCTCATGGAGCACTACGGGATATCTCCCAAAGGATACGATAGTGTCGTTGAGTACACACCCAACCAGAGCATAAATCCGCAGGCAGATCGAAAGCTAAGCCTCGACATAACACGCTTCACTATAAACGACTTCATTGAGATGCTTCCAACTAAGGTTACAGATTCTCAGAAGGGCATACTATTCGAAGCTCTTAAAGTTGTTGAAACATACGGTAATTACACACTTGAAGATATAATACGAGTTATCCACGAGCACGAAAGCAAGGCCAAATGGAACCTCATTACAAGCCTTGAGATGCTACGGGAGAGCAGAATATTTGATGGTACTCCTGTAAGAACATCTGACCTTGTGCGCAGGGGTATAACTTCCATAATAAACCTGCGTGGTGTTCAGCCTGAGATTCAGGACATAGTAGTCTCTCGAATAGCTTCTGAGATATTTGAGGACAGAAAGCGCGGAAAGGTTCCACCACTGCTCTTCCTTATAGAAGAGGCTCACAACTTCGCTCCTGAGAGGGGTTTTGGAGCTAAGGCTTCAAATAAAATTGTGCGCACCATCGCCAGTGAGGGCAGGAAGTTTGGCATGGGGCTTTGCGTTGTGACCCAGCGTCCCGCGAGAATAGACAAGAGTGTGCTGAGCCAGTGCAACACCCAGATTATCCTCAAGGTCACAAATCCCAACGACCTCAAAGCTATAAGCCAGAGCATAGAGGGCTTCACCTCCGACCTCGAGGAGGAGATAAAGCAACTTGAGCCTGGAGAGGCTCTGGTGGTGGGCGATGTGGTGGAGCAGCCCATCTTCGTGGACGTGCGTGTGAAGCGCTCCCGCCACGGAGGTGCGAGCGTTGAGGTTGTGCGCGAAAGGCGTAGCAGGCGTGCCGGAACGGGCTTTGACTCCCTGCTGAAGAGAATCTTCTCCAGGTATTAAAAATGATAAAAGTCGGGTGCTGCGGCTTTCCCGGCGGAATGAGCAGGTACTTTCAGGAGTTTTCCCTGGTGGAGGTTCAGAGGACCTTCTACTCCCCGCCGAGGGTGGAGACGGCGCAGAGGTGGCGCAGCTTAGCCGGCGAGGACTTTGAGTTCACACTTAAAGCCTGGCAGCTCATAACCCACCCGCCAGGCAGCCCCACCTACAGGAAGGCAGGGATTAAAGTTTCAGACCCCGCTAAATACGGCTTTTTCAAGCCCACGGAGGAGGTGTTCTCGGCCTGGGAGAAGACGGAGGAGGTTGCGCAGGCGCTTAAAGCGAGCGTGATTGTTTTTCAGTGCCCGCCGCGCTTCACCCAGAGTGAGGAGCACATTTCAAACCTGAAAAGCTTCTTTGACAGCATTGAGAGGGGAAGCTTCACCTTTGCGCTGGAGCTTCGCTCTGCGTGGGAGCGCGGACTTCTTGCCGAGCTCTGCGAGGAGCTTAAGCTTGTGCACTGCGTCGACCCTCTTCGAGAGGAGCCGGTTACCCGGCGCCTTGCCTACTTCCGGCTGCACGGGAGCTACAAGGGCGGGAGGATAAACTACCGCCACAGGTACAGCGACGAGGAGCTGAGAGAGGTTGCTGAAAAAGCGCAGCGCTTTGAATCTGCGTACGTACTCTTCAACAACGTGTACATGGGCGAAGATGCGAGTCGGTTTATTAATTTGCTGAGAACTCGCCGAAGTTTCTGCTGAGCCGCCGCTTCGCACTCGGACAAAAGAGCAGGACCTTGCTTTGGCTCACACCTTCGCCAAAATTTGCTCCGCTCAAAGGGAAGACAAAAAGATGTGGTAGAAGGTTGGATAGGTTAAATTGTCAGCGTTTTAATAGACAGGTGTGATACAGGCTTATTTATGCTTATTTATGATTTATAGATTCGGTGGATGAGTGGAATCCCTTCAAGAGATGATGGCAGAGGTGCTGGAGAAATGAAGCTAATAGAAGTCAAAAAAGTTGACGATAAATTACTCCAGGAAATAGTTAAGCGAATAGTTTCTGCGATAAATCCTAAGAAAATCATACTGTTTGGCTCATGGGCCTATGGAAAACCGCACAGAGGAAGCGACCTTGATATTCTTGTTATAGTTGATAAGTTAACCACCTCTTCAAGACGGGAAGAAAGAATAAAGATTAGAACACTCCTCCAGGACATAATGATTCCGCAGGATATAATTGTTGCGACCACCAGAGATGTGGAAGAATGTGCCCCAAGCTTTTATCACATCAATTATTAAAAAAGGAAGGGTTATATATGAAAGATAAAACTGACCTTGTGGAAGCGTGGATTAAAAAAGCAGAATGACCTAATAACTGCGAAATGGTCTATTAAAATAAAACCTGAACCTCCGCTTGATATTGTATGTTTTCATGCCCAGCAATGTGCTGAGAAGTATTTAAAGGCGTATCTTGTGTATCACGATATTGAATTTGAAAAAACTCATGATTTGAGAAAACTCGTCCTTTTATGCTCTAAAGTGAAAAAGGAATTTTTAGAGATTTTAGAAATTAGCAAGAGGCTCAAGACTATGCCGTTGATGTGAGATATCCACTTTTAATTGAAGAACCGACTCTGCAAGGCTGAGTAAGCCATTGAGATGGCTGAAAAGATAAAGAAGTTTGTCCTGGGAAGATTACCTGTCGGTTGAAGAAAATCGATAGAGAATCCCCTGAAAAGGATGTGGGCACAAAAATAGTTTAGCCCCACCACAACATGCAGGTCATTTACCCCCAAGCCTTATAAAGACTTAAATCAGAGCACAACCTGCCAAGCCCTACTTCACCCACACCCTCCTACCTTCCACCATGTACACAACCCTCGCACCCGTCTTTGCCGCGATGTCTCCTATCCTCTCCAGGTAGCGCGCCACAAAGAGCAGGTCGGTAGCGTCGTCTATTGT